>BNJU01003960.1_pt1 | contig 99270 bp, 116 predicted proteins | sample 8539281 | NCBI WGS metagenome assembly BNJU01 (sample SAMD00202456, study PRJDB9452) | human saliva metagenome | isolation source: human saliva | place: Japan | reverse complement strand
AAAAGCATCACAATTAGGCTTATGAAGTTCTGTTTGATAATTATTTTTAGCTAGCCATGCATACAAATCGAGCAACACCATAGTGACTCAAAAGCATCAGAGCGGTTTGCTGCCAGTGTCGCTTCAATCACCCAGTCGCTTTCTAAATTGTAATATTCAGCTGCAGGCATTCCTATTGGAGCATCTTCTGGCAAAACAACAATGATACCATCATGACTTGTTCCTACTCGATTTCATCTTCGGCACAAATCATTCCAAGGCTCTCTACGCCTCTTAGCTTACTTCTTTTAATTACAAATTCTTTGTCATCATACAAAACACAACCTAAGTCTGCCACAATCACTTTCTGATTTGCAGCAACATTATATTACACCACAAACAATTTGTTGTGGTTTCTCCTTACCAGGTCTACTGTTATGTGTAAATGGTCGCTATTAGGATGTGGTTCACATGTTAATACCTTACCAACATATAATCTTTTAATCCCACCACGAATGGTTTGTGCTTCTTCTAAACCTCCTACTTCAAGTCCACATGAAGTAAGTGCTTCTGCAACATGCTGTGGAGTAAGATCAAAATCTACATACTCTTTCAGCCATTTGGCAGAAATATTCATTATATTTTTATTTATGTATACCTAATTAATGCTGTTACTAAATTATGAGCGTTTGCACAGAATCAACTAAAGATATTTACAATGATAAGTCGAACTTTCGGTACTATAACTGTTGTTTCAGTTAATGAAACCTCATTTCCTTTGCGACTTGCCTTCTTTTAGTTGATGAAGATAAAGAAGAAAACAAACTCTTAATCTTCTATTGTTTTCAAGCTGAGAAGAAATAGCTTTCTTTTCTTGGCATAATACTGCCATAACAAGAAGAAGAACATTCTTTTCTTTGATCGTTTTTTGCACAACATTTGCTTGTATATGTTGCGTTTTGCTGTTAACGAGGAATCACTTGCTTGAAATCTCTTCTCCTTTTACAACTGCTTGAAAGTCCTTCCAGCCACCTTCAGATAATAAAGTTTAAATGCTGCAATATAATCGAGAACAGACGAGTTCTCATTATTGGCTTTAATTCATCTTCTGTGGTTTTATATAACGTACAAGATTATTTCGGAGGTTAAGATAAGTCTTTCTGAGATTAGATTTAGGCAGAGTTCCCCACTCCAAAGGTGATATACTACGCTGTCTGGGACACAATAAATATCATATCCAAGTTGGTGAGTTGCCAGCAAAATCAATCTCTTCGTTGTGAGCAAGAACGAATCGTCTAGTCTACCAGCAATAACACTCACTACGCACTGCCATTAGACAAGCACCTGTTGCCCAAAAGATAGGCATTACATTATTATATTGACCCTAGAAATCTTGCTCTATTGTATCAAAACTCGACCTCTACAAAAAGGATATCCATGTTATCTAAAAAGCCTCCCATGCTCCTGCATACTCAAAGAATCTTTATCTGCAACCGATAACAACAGTTGGTAAACTACCTTATGCTGATGACTATCCATAAACTCTGTTAAAGGAACTAACCATTCATGAGTTACCTCCCATCTCGCTATTCAATAAGACATAATAGTCGGTTTATCTGTTCCAGCTTTGTTATAGCCTTCAGCAAAGCCATAATTACACATCTAATTGAATAAGTTTGCATGTAGGAAAGTATTGAGATACAAATTCAACCGAGTCGTCTGTTGAGCTATCAACAACAAACACCTCGGCATCAGAGCTCGAATACTGCATAACTTGCGGCAAATAACATCTAACATCTCCACGATGTTCAATTTAAGATAACAACAGCAACTTTCATTTCACCTTATTTATTATAAAGAGTTCTACCTTTACAGCTGATTTATCGTGATTAAAATCACCAATCGCACTGCCATTGTTTGATTATCGTACTCTTCTTTTGAAAGATACGCAGGCAACTCCACTCCTAATATAATTATCGAGTAAAGCGTGCCTTTCCTTTTATATTCTTTTCAAATAAAACTTGAGCTGTTTTACCCAAATGAGCTGCATAAAAAGCTTGTGTTTTGGCATCAGAAAGCTCAGTAGACTTTGAACGCAACTTTTTATCCTTATCATTCACTACGTATGGGCAATTTAAGCTGCGGTTCGACGTTCACTGTGTAGAATACATGGAGCTGGTAATATCTAAGCTATCAAGAAAGTTATAACAATCTTCAAAGAACTCAGGTTCTCTCTCTGCTTCCACCATCCACGTCTACACCTATAAAGGCATTAGGAATCAAGTCTTTTATTTTATACTGTATCTGCAAACAATTCTATCATACTTGCATTGCTAAACGAAAGGCTCCCGTTGAACCACTTTGAAGAGGCAGATGAAGGTGTGGCATAAAGGCTCTACTAATAGCGCAATACTCAGGTATTTCATCACTAAGTAAATCTGGTTCTAAGCTACTAATACGAAATCAACTTGATACCTTCAACCTTATCGAGGGCTTTAATCAAATCAAAGAAGGTTTCATTTGTACTTACTCCGAAGTCACCAATATTCACTCCAGTAAGCACAATCTCTTTCCTCCTCGCTTGCAGCCTGTTCTGCCTGCTCAACTAACGAAGAGCGAAGGGTTTCGTGAAAAACCTCGAGCGAAAGATAATTCTCAATCACTCAAAAATATCAGTACGATTACCACGAGAACACGGCTGAAATCTTTATATCTTTTGTTTAACCAGATGAATGACGATTCATTGCATTTTCTCCTCACCATTGCTCCATGCGTCTGAAGATACTGAATTAAGTTAGCTTTTCGTTGCTTCCTAACACCAAATCAACACCTTCCATCGCCTTGTTCGTTCAGACTCTAATTGCGCATAGCAGCCTGTTACAGCACAAAGAGACAGGATTCTCTCTAACCATTCTGTTGTTACCGTTTGTGGCGACGCGGTCTGCCACCTCAGTAACCAGCATGTGTATTGATTAAACATATATCGGCACGTTCTCCACGCTCCAACGGTTCGAACGCCATATCTTGTGACATCTTACCAAAAGTGATCAGCTACTGAAAGGATTTAATTTGCAACCTAATAGTATAATATGCTGCTGTTTTGCCTTGAAAGGCAGATGTATCTATCATTGTTTTATTTTATCACTCAGTATAAAGAGACTGCTTTTAAAGCATTCTCTCTGCTGCAATTATATATATAACCAATGAATTGGCTTACAAAGACCACAACATTAGCCCCATGGGTAGGAAAAGCATTAACTGTATGTTGTGTGTGCGCACAAAATTGACTACGAGATAAAAGCAATGTAATAAAGATCTTTGCACTTTTATTCGCTAGTTTGTAAAGTATTGATAAACAATAAGTTACAAATTAGTTACAAAAATCATAGCAGTTAAGGTTGAGTATAGTCTTACCTTTGCAATGTAATAAACGATGATTGTTTTACAGTGAGGTTAAAAGCAAAATGAAGCCGAAGGAGTGATTTTATGTTCGTAGCTATCGCCTTCTCTCATTCGCATCTTGTGGTAACTACGCTGAAAAAGCAGCTGGTGCTGATTCGTTGACCAGGCGATACAACTGCTCAAAGTTGACACAACAAAGCGCTGATACAACTGCAACCAGATTCAGTTAAATAATTAGTGAAGTTTGGTAACTAATACGGAACAAATTGATGAGTGCATGGTATATCTTATAGATATAACGACTTTTCGTTATGAACACTTCCTTTTCTCCCATATTCCTAGCACTTTACTTTCCTTCTGCTTCTCTAAGTATATCTAAACAGAAAGCTGTCCTTCTTTTCTATTTTCATTTCTCTCTCTTATAACACGCTTCATCACATCACCAAAAGCTATACTATTGCTGACATAAAAGGATAGATTATTATCCTACTCCTAGCACAATAGCTACTCAAAAACAAGAGTGAGTTCCACATGAAGAAGAAGTAAAAGACTTTTAGTGTTTACTCCTTTTATAAAAGATATAAGATTAACTTCACACTACGATACATTAGAATAAAATTGTCCTTCACTTTCTATACTGAAAAGCATAGAGGACAACCTTTTGATGAGCAGTTTCACGAACAATACCGCTCTTATTCAAATTCAAGTAATCATTTAGAAACTCATATTAAAAGCCAAAAACGAATACCGTTTTTCTTTATTTCAGGAACATCGTTATAATTAAATCGATCTAGCATAATCAATTGCAAGGAACAAAAGATATTATGAACTCCCACCACTAACTCCATATATGGAACCTTTTTATCCATCAATTGAGTTGTTGAAGGCAATTCAAATAACGCTCATCTGTTGCATTTTCGAGTACTAAACGAGGATTACTCCTGTCCGTAAGCGTTCCCCACATTCCCTTAAAGGCAACGTATTCACGCCATTTTAAGTGCTTCTGCAAGCAGTAGACGATTTAGGAATCTTGCCATTTAAGTCCCATGCCAACTGACCAGAATGCATACCTATCGTTTAAGAACTCCATATTCTTCATCGCTACTGAAGAGTATTCTCATGTTTCAAAAAGATAAGTTTACAGGAGGCATAATCAAAAAGTGGGAAGGGGACTTTGTTCCACTCTATTCCTCCATTTAGATGCGTATCAGCATCTCCCAGCTACCCATCCAAAAAGCGTTTGTATACTCTAACTAGTTCTATTAAACTGATATTGACCTCCAAGCACGTTGCTTAATCCTAATTGTGAGAAAGTTTGAACTCGAGAATCTAAAATTCACTGGCCAACGACGTTTGTGTGTTCATAGGTTTGTCCTGGGTTATAACGATACCTACCGCCAATTCTGTTGTGCGTATTTTATCTACAAATGGGTCTGTCAATATCAGCGAAGATGCAGGGCATTCGCTTAAATACAAGATCCCCAGTCGGCTCGTTACTCTCGGCTGGTGAAGTGTTAAAGCTAAATCCCCAATCTGTCTCATAGTCACAGCTCAACTTTCTTGTCTAAAGATAGAAATACAATTGTTGAACTTTTGAGTTCTAAAGCCATAAATATATTGTCTTTATTATGACACAAGAACTTATCAGAAAGGCGACATTATATCATAAGAAGTCTCCAGTGATATTTCTTTTGTGGGAATTCAAATGCTAAATTCTTTTCTTATTCAGACCTAGGTAACTCCTGCAGCTATAATAATGCTTTGTGACTCTTCGAACCATAGCATAATATCCTCAGACAATGTTTTGATTGAGATTAGCTGTGGTTCTTCCACTTGAGTCTAAAGCGTAAACGTGCAAAGACATGAGAACACCATTGTTGTAACGGGACCAATATCGAACTTACTTGCGTATTTGTTGAACCTGTTTTCAACGAGATTTTCAAAAAGCTCTTGCACCAAAGATAACCCATTTATATCCTTTAGACTGCTGCATCTTATGAATGAACGAGTTCATAGAAGTCTCTCCTAGTTAAATCCACCGTTCTATACTGCTCCCAAAAGGCTTCATCTCTAATCATAGCATCAGCTTCATGTCGCACTTTCGCCTTTCCTTTAAACAATTTGTTGGGCAACTCATCGAAAGCATAGTCACTTAAACAGGTTGTTCTCACAACTAATAGCTTATTAAAATAATTTATTTAGCTTTAGTTCTGCAAACATATCATCTTTGTAAGCACCCAATCTCCATCTGGTAAACGTGTATATTCTTGCTCAATCTTCATATTTTCTACGAAGTTTACATCACTACGAGCAGGAATGGTCATCGTACATTCTTTACAGTAAGGTGGAATCAACAAGTACATAGAGGTCTCCTCTAAATCCAAAGTCTTGTTGATTATTGGGAATAAAGTTGATATGATAACACAAATCTCTATCAACATAAACAGTATCCTGTATATAATATCGATAGAAAAAGATGGCTGTTTTACCTGATTGGACTTGTAAAAGGATATTGAAGGGAGACGCACATAATCGTCATAAATATCATCAGAGTAAAAATATCCTTCAAAAAGTGTGATTGATAATCTCACCTGTTTGAATCACTTTATTGATACCTTCAGTCTTTTGTCCCATTACAATTTTCACGCTCAGTCTTTGGATTTTTCGGTAAACATGTTGAGTTACCGTTTCATCTACAGATAAAGGAAGAATGAGTTTGTTGTTATAGGGACTCGTTTCTATTTGATCTAACAACCGAAGACTTCTTAAACATACCTGTTTCAAAGGTCTTTTTGGTTGCAAGTCGTTCATAGATAGAGTTATCTTTTGATACTTATTAAATTGATAATAATCGTGATTATCAAAGGTGTGTCTTACTTTTGCAGCAATAACTCTACGCATTAGGGCAACAGCAGGATTGTCTTTACGAGAATAACGTGCACGTTTGAGCTTTACTATCACCTCATTTAGACTCTTAGAATCCTCTTTCAATACTATTTTTAGATGACTTGGGGTAGACGCATCTACCTTTATTGTCTGCGAACGAAAGCCTACCGAGCTAATAGTTAAAGTCCATCCTTCGTGTCTTTCTATTGTAAATGCCATTCATATCACTTGCTGTTGCGATATGATGCCCTTATACATTGCGCACATAAGGGTGCATAGCCATCTTTATCTCTATTTCTCCAGTTATCTGAGCATTGATACTTACAAAGCAACAATACTCAAACAAAATACTATAAATAATCTCTTCACTTTATCTTTTTATCTAATAAAAATTCAAATCTATTTCCATTATCCAGAATAGGTTACAAAGTTAGAAATAATATATATAAAAGTCGAAAACTATTTCCTTTTTATTGTTTTTCAGTAATTTTGCAGTGAATATGGTAGAACGCCTTTAATACCCACCATAATTGCTACAGGACTTGGCGGTGGGTTTGCGCCAAGCACCAGAACAGCAGGTGCAATACTTGCTACCATCATATGGTTTGCAGCCTCTCTACCTACTAGAGCCAACAACTTTGGTTTTGCACAACACTTGCAGCTATTGTTGTTGCAACTATCATTGGTACATGGGCAACAAACAAATTAATGCCTTATTGGGGTGAAGATCCATCGAAAGTAGTTATCGACGAGATGATAGGGTATGGATTCCGCTTCTCATTTCTCCTGCTATGAGCATTGGATATGCTCTTCTTTCGCTCTTTTTGATGAGGTTTTCGATATTCTAAAGCCCTTGGAATAAGAGACTTTAGATAAAAAACACGGAGCATTTTGGGTGATGGCAGACGACATTTTAGACTGGAATTTACAGTCTTTTTATTGTTCTTATTATACGATGGATAATATAAAGCGGTCACTTTTCACAATTTATTAAGGCACAAGTATCTGCTTCTGGCGCATCAGTAGTTGATTTTTAGTAACGATGTTCCTTACTGAGTAATCCAATTATGGTATGTTTACTCAACTTTTTATTGGTGCTTGTTCTGGCGGAATATGCAATTGTGTAACTAATTATAAATGGGTTTTTAAAGTAAAAAGACAAGAAAAAGAAAAGATATTGCATGGCGTTATACCCTCGTATCAGATTTCAAGTATTGCTCTAAATACAATGGAACCGCTTTCATTAAAGAGTCTTTCGACATCAACTACCTATATTCTAAAATTATAACTGCTATTTGTGTAGCTGTTTGTTGGAATATCAAATGCAACGAAAATTTGTTTTTAAGAAGATATGAACATAGAGATTTCTTACAAAAGAAGTGATTTATTATCTTATAAATCCATTGATTAAAGGAATGATTAAGATCGGAATCACTCTAACTCATAACAACCACAGGGTTTATACTTAACTTATTCGCTACAGGTCTTATGATTTATGCTGCGATTTACGATCCTTCTAACACCAGTATCATTGGTTATACAGGAGGGTGATTATCTTTGCAGGCTTATTTGATATGATGGACGGTCGTTTAGCACGTTTAGGTAATATGCAATCAACCTTTGGTGCGCTAGTAGGAGTTCAACCTTAGACCGATATAGTGAATTGTTTACTCTCTTTGGAATACTATTCTATTTACTTGCAAACCAATGGGTTTGGTCGGGCATTATCACCTTTTTAGCCATCATAGGCTCTATTATGGTGAGCTATGTGAGAGCAAGAGGGAAGGATTAGGCCTCGATGTGAAGGTGGGTTTCATGCAACGTCCCGAGCGAGTAGTCGTTACTGCTATCGGATCTATAGTGTGCGGAGCATGTAATTCGTTATGGGCTCTTGCCGTTCCAATGATGCTTATCGCCCTATTGGCTAACATAACAGCTTTTTGGCGCATTGCATATTACTACAAACAACTAAAAAGGAAAGTAAATGTTTAGTATTTATGTAATCCTTTTTATGGCTTCTACTTGCAGTGATAAAGCCAACAAGAAAAGATGGCAATTGCCCTACTTCCTTGGCTCATCTTTGCTTGCACTGTTACGACTGGATGCGCCTTTATCCCAATTATAAAGTAAATCCTATAGATGTAAAAGACTTTTATTCGATGCAGAAAAAGATGTTGTTTGGAATTCACTCAACTAATGGTGAACTCATCATTCCTTCACAGTATTTTTGCATTACATCATTCTACGTTCTTAGATATACTTGCAGGATTTTTCTATTTATGTTGATTCCCTGTTCCTTTGGGATTCGCCATCTATTTATATTTAAAAGGAAACAAAAAGAGCTATATTCAATTCTCCATTGGCCTTCCTTTTTGTTAACTTATTGGGCTTTTTAGTAGCTACTATATTCACCCTAGCACCACCTTGGTATGCTCTTCAATATAGCTTTTGAACCCATTCTGAGATACTCACAGGCAATACAGCAGGTTGGAACGATTCGACCAACTCACTGGAATTGGAATCTTAAGATGCTATATGGTAAGAATGCCAACGTGTTTGCAACCAGTACCTTCATTGCATGCAGCATATATGTTGATAACAACTATCTGCATTCGTCACCAAACAGAATAAAGTAACGTGTATTTCATTTGCATTTATCTGTGCAGGAATATAGTTTACTGCCCGTTTATAGCTCACATCAGTTACATCATAGATGTGCTTTTTAGATATTACTGTTACCCTATTGGTGTCGCACTTTTTGGAGCTTATTCATCAGCAAAACAGCTGTTGGAAAGAACTTTTATAACACGATATATCAACAATATTTAATTTGAAGATACACTAAAAGAGGCGATAACTCATTACAGAGCTATCGCCTCTTATCGTTATTAATAACTTAGAAACTTTGCCAGTATATCTTGAAAATAATGTTCCTCTTTTGATCTTTAAAATGACACTACCCTATTATCGATTTACTCTTAACTGAGCAGTATTTATCATTCCTGAGCCAATCTTACTCTTTTCTAAGCTCACAGCAGTACCTGATAGTCTAATATCACCGCTTCCTACCAAGTTACATCTAACCTTTCCACAGTCTTGAAGATATCCTTTAAAATCACAGAACCCTTCAATGAGATGTCTGTTGCACTACTCTATCTTGACGAACACTAATATCTCCCGAGCCAACTAATTCATATTTAGCAGCAGAACAACACCAATTGTTTAATTTCTACATCTCCACTTCCATTCATTTTAGCATAGAGATTATCGCAAATAACATCGTATAAGCTAATGTCACCCGAACCTAATACAGTTAAAGAGAGGTTATCTGAGTCTACTTTTCCTTGTGCTTTGAAATCGCCTGAACCATTTACTACAACCGAGGTTAAGTCTAGGTGAGGGTGATATAAATATCTAAATCATCATCTTTGAGAATGAGAATAAACCTGAAGCCTTTTTATTTCTTGTAATCTTTAGGGTGGTTCCATCTGATGAGCTAACACTCTATCAATCTCTTTTTGCTCTCCTACAAGTCTTACAGAAACTGTATTACTTTGTTGATAATGCACATCATAAGCTCCTTCAATAACTACTATGGAAATTCTTCACGTTTCTATCTTCGTGTACATCATCTTTATCATGTAAAACAGCTGCTGAAACAGACATTGTTAATGCACTCACTGTAAAGACAATGCTGCCAATATTACTTTTTCATATTCTTTCTTATTTTTATTCGTTATTACACTCATTAGACGAAAGGGATAAAAAGTTGCATTAATTGATATTTTATTTCAAAAAGAACCTTATTTTCTCATTTCTCTACTGATATTGTTGTATAAAATCAACTTTAAACTCGCGATTAATAAAGGGTTTAAGAGAAATCACAGATTTGAAAATAAAATCATCACTTTTTATAAAATAATTGCATTGATATTGCTTGCTAAACACATTGCTTTTACATTGCAATAGCATATCTTTTACAGCCTTCCAATAAAGCTAATTATACTATAAGAGCGAAAAATTTTACTATTTCACTACGTTATGTTGCGTTGGTTCACAATCAAAAACAACTCAAAGAAAGATATATACAAAGAAAAGCACCCAGATTATATTTCATAATCTGAGTGCTTCATTTCATATTTCAAACTTCTTGAATTATTCTTTTACGTTTGGTTCTTCCAAACCGTATCCCTTCTTCTTATCGACTATCTTGAGATAGAAACCTAGGAATAGTGCAATTAAGCCTAAAACTAGCTAACATCAACAATGGGTTGGTATAGTTATAAGCTGTTGTTGCCTGACTTGGCGTGATGATATTTTCTGCTAATTGACGTTCTACCTCAGGATTTGAACTCTTCAACACCTTACCAATCAATAATGGGAATAGCCATAGTCCGATATTTTGAATCCAGAAAATAAGTGCATAAGCTGAACCAATAATCTTACTCATCCACCAACTTGGTACAGAAGGCCATAGTGATGCAGGAACAAGTGAAAACTTGCCCCAAAATAGAATAGTTACGAATGCCAAAGATTCCTCAATGTTATTACCCTTAAGCTGTGGCAATACGAAAGCAAAGGTTAAGTGACAAGAATTAAAAGAATACTTCCTAAAAATAAGCAGTGAAGCTGCCTTACCTTTATAATCGACATATCGTCCAAGAATTGAGTAATACCCACACAAGTAGAGGAACACTGCAAAAATAGCTTCTGCAGATTGACGATGGTATGCCATATAGCGTAAACTAATAAGAACAACACCGCAACACCCTAATAGAGTGTATTTTCCAGATCTTGTTTTTACAAAAGTTACTGATAAACGAAGATGTCGCAATAGCAATCATTACAAGATATTGAAACACTGTTACTGTATTTGAAGCCCATGGATCGTTTTGGAGCAAGTTTGTTGAAAGTAATAGTACTTTGCAACATATTCACAGCATATTTCTGGAATGGGAAAATAGCAGAATAATATAAAACGCAAAGTAAAGCTACTACCCAAAAGCCTTGACTCTTTAGATTAGTCCTATATCCGACAAGCGGAAAGGATCATCTTTTCTTCTGCTTCACCTGTTTGAGCATCTAGTCGTTTTGTCCATAAAAAGTATACAACAAACATAATACATGCAATCATCAAAGAATAAGACCGAATGCTGCTGAACGAGATACGTCTACTTTGCCAAACATCTTTGCAAATACAGGAGAGAAAATCATACATGTAGCCACACCAAGGCGTGCTAATGCCATTTCTGAACCCATTGCAAGAGCAACTTCTTTGCCCTTAAACCATTTAACAACACCTCTTGACACTGTGATTCCAGCCATTTCAGCTCCCACAGCAAATATCATAAAAGCCGATTGAAGCAAATTTTTGCAGATGCAGGCATACCCTCATAGAAAGGAGAAAACACCTAATTCATCGAAAACAGGAATGTAATTTAAATGTGTCTTGAACCACTCTTCAAAGAGCAGAACCCATAAACATTTCGGTAATTGCATACCAATTGATACATGCTCCTAACAACATCACTGCCCCCTAGAAGAGTAACGCTGTGAAACGAACTCCCATCTTATCGAGAATAATTCCCGCAATGATGAGGAAGAAGATAAATACATTTAGAGGTTTCAGAACCCGCATAAAGTACCAAAGGCTGTTGAGTCCCATCCTCTTGTAGATTCCATTAAGTCTTTGATTGGCGACAATATATCCATAAAGATATAAGCAAAGAACATTGCCACCGCTAACAATAAGAGGTGCCGACCAGCGCATTACGGCTGAGTCTCGCATTGTGGTTGTGTTGTTAATGTTTGACATAATAATATTATTGTGTTGGATTTATAAATCAGGTTTCATAAAATCCTACTTCTTTAACCACTTATCTAACCAATTAAAGAATGTTCTTTGCCACAATATACCATTTTTGTGGTTTGAGAAATGCAGTGGTTTTCGTCTGGGAAAAGAAGTACTGCAAGGAATACCTTTAAGTCTTGCAGCGTTGAAAGCACTATCCTTGGTTTTGCATTGATGCGATAATCTTTCTCCGTGTATACATAAGATTGGAGTATCACTTATCAATGAAACGATGTGGTGAGTTTTTCAGTATGTACGACGGCATTTTTCTGTTTTATCTTTATTCCAATAAGCATCTTCATATTCCCAATTTGAGAACCAAGCCTCTTCTGTATCGGTGTACATTGATTCGAGGTTAAATGCTCCATCATGTGCAATAAAAAGCCTTAAAAGCGTTTATTGTGATGACCAACAAGATAATAAACGCTAAATCCACCGAATGATGCTCCGACACAACCTAAACGATCCTTATCAACATAAGGAAGATTATTAGCTGCATCATCAATAGCACTTAAATAGTCGTTCATACATTGTCCTGTCCAATCTCCGCTCATCTTCATTCCATGCAGAACCATAACCTGGCAAACCACGTCTGTTTGGCGCAATAACCACATAACCATTAGCTGCCATTGTTTGGAAATTCAACGATAACTCCAGAACTGGCTTACAGGACTTTGTGGTCCTCCTTCATGAAAAAGAATTGTTGGATATATATTAGGATCGAAATGAGGAGGAAGAATTACCCTACTTGCATTTTCTTACCGTCGGTTGTTGTCGCAACGATCTTCTACCTTACCTAAAGCTAGCTGTTGAGAAGATGTGTTTATTCTCATCTGTGTCGAGTAGCTACAGCATATCCGTTCTTTTTATCTTTTAGATTAAGAACGAACAAGTCATCAGGATGCGACATTGAATGAAATTTAGCCAATAACTTATCTTGATTGCCTAAAAAGTTGAATACCTCCACAATCGTGTACACCATCGGTTAATTTCTTAACCTCTCCTTTTAAATTGGTTGGTATACTTGAACTGTTGCATGCCAGCACCAATGAAATATAATGTTTTATTATCTTCTGCCCAACAGAACTCATCTACGTTTGAATCAAATTTCTCTGTAACATAGTTTTTCTTACCTGTTGCAAAGCTCACACAACACTGAACGGTCTCTATCACTTTCGCTTAACCGTTGTTCTTCATACTTTTGCCATGCGATGTACTTGCCCGTCAAAAGAGAATTTGGGATTGATGTCATAACCCACACTGTAGTCTGCATTTTGATGATTAACCGCTTGAGTCTTCATTGTTTTAGAAGCATCAATAGCTGGTTCTTTATAATCTGCAGGCTTACAGAATTACGAGTTTGCTTTGTAGAAATGGTGTAAAAGGAAGATATCCGAGTCTGTAGATATCATAGATTCACGCTTCTTTCTTCTACTAGTATAGGCAATTGTTTTTAGAATCGGGACTCCATGCAAGCTGTTCTACTCCACCAAATGGAGCCATAGGACATTCATAAAGGTTCTCCTTCTATTATATCCTTTCCTTCATTGATGGTATTTCCAGTTACATCTGCTAAGAAAGGATGAAGATTTTCTTGTACATAATGATCCCAATGGCGATAATTCATATCATTAATAACCATACCTGTAGTTAATGGAAGATCTGCAGGTTTAGCCTCAATTGTACCATGATAAGGATTGACTTTAATTAGAATAACTTGCTTTTTCATTTGGAGAGAAAAGAAAACCTTCGATATCTTTAGCATCATTTGTAAGCTTCACACGATTGGTTCCGTCTACATTCATCTTCCAAAGTTGACCTTCTGACAAGAAAGCTATAGCTTTTCCGTTTTCTATCCATGCTGGGTCTGTGTCTTTCTCTGCCTGGTGCTAGCAGCTTTTTATTGCTGCCCATCTGCATTAATAAGGTAAAGTACTGTGTACTCTTATTTTCTCACATTATAATATGAAACTTGGTACACAACTTTACTTCCATCTGAGATGCAACACATGTTCCAATCACGTCCCATAGTATAAAAGCCTCTGGGGTCATCAAGTCACTTTGTAGTGTAATATTCATTGGACTACTCACTGCTATTTAGCACGAGCAAAACTGCTGCCTCTAATAGGACAGCAGCAGCCATTATTATTGATTTATACATGATAATACGATAATAATTATTTGTTTTCTTTTGTTGCAACTCATTTCTCTTACGCAACATTTCTTGTTGTTCTTGTTGCATAGCTTTGTAGACGAGCAGCTAATCCACTTAATTTCTTAGGATTATCTTTGTTCTCTCTGTACTTCTTATCTAAGATTGCAAGAAGCTTTTCATCATCTGTAGTTTTTCTTAAGATCCACATTATCAATGCACTAAAGAACAATGACATAAAGTAATAGAAGTTAAGACCTGCAGAATAATCATTAAACATGAAGAAGAACATTAGCGGCATGATGAACATCATGTATTGCATCATCTTCATTTGCTCTGCTTGTTGACCAATCATTTGATCTTTTTGTTGCTTCATTGTCATCCAAGAGTAAAGCAAGTTTGCAGCACAGAACAATATACATGTTAATGATAAGTGGTAACCAATGAGCCAATAGTTATTGTGCCACTCAATAATTGGGTCGTAAGTACTTAGGTCTGAGATCCACAAGAAGCTCTCTCCACGTAATTGAATGGCATTTGGAACGAAGTTAAACATCGCAATCCAAATAGGCATTTGTATTAACATTGGTAAGCAACCAGATAAAGAGCTCACACCATATTTTGCATACTCAGACATCATTGCTTGTTGTTTCTGCATTTGATTGTCTGGTCCATTAAGATGCTTTCGTAGCTCTCTTCGAGACGTGGCTAGCACTCTCATCTTTGCAGAGCTCATATAACTCTTCTTAACCAATGGATAAGTAAGGAGCTTTTAGCAATAAGGTTATGAGAATAAGGACGATTCCTATTCATGTTCATTGATGTCAGAAATCAAAACATAAATAGTGAACCAGCGATTGATGATTCTAAACAATGGCCAACCTAAGTAAACCAATCGTTTGCATTTGAAAGATCTTTGCCAGTAAAACTAACATTATCTTCTATATTTTGTAACAAACGAAATCGTTTGGACCATAATAGAACTCAAATTCTGTAGGCTTTTTACCTGTAGGATCAAAGAAAGTCTTTAAACTTTGCCTCATAATATTTAAGGTAACCAGACCTTTCTCCTGTGGAATGAGAAGTTTAAAGAGCATTTGATTGGAAATCATCTTTAGCAATCATCACTGCTGAGAAGAACTGATTCTTAAAAGGCAATCAATCTAATTTATCTTCGATTTTTCTCATCAACTTTTTCAGATGACTCACTTAAATAATCGGTTCCGCCATCTGCCTTATGATAAGCTAAAGTTGAATATCTATTTTCAAAGGTGAAACCTTTCTCTTGTTGACGACATTTATCTTGCCATACTACATCCATACTATTGATATTTGGCACAAAAAATTGCATTCATATCTTGAGCTTGGATACTTGTATGTAAAGATAATTGTGCTTTAATTGATAGTTAATTACAAGCTTTTTAGCTCCTTGTAACTGTGCTGTAAAGGTTACTGTACTATCAGTTACGTTAGAAGGTTGGAAGTAAAGTTCCTTTGTATCGATGTTTTCTTCCTTTGTAGATAGTATATAACTTAAGTTTGATCATTACTATTAAACAACGTAACATCAGGATTTCCGTTTTCTATCTTTAAATCCTTTAATCAAAAACTTTACGTACAACAGCTCCCTTTGAGTTAAGAGTTAAGTTAACTTCTCGCTCTTTAAGGTAACATCTTGTGCAGTTCCTTTTTAATGCATTAAACAAGACTGAGGTTGTATCTGCATTAGTTAACAAACTATCTGTAGCCATATTAGCTACAGAAGTTTTACTAGCAAAATTCTTTTCCTGTGCTTTCTTAACGTTAGCAATAGAATCTTGTCGTGCAATCTCGCTCGTTCTTCTGCTGATGGCTGATTCCAAAATACTGAAACCGATAAGAACTGCAGCAATAAAGGCTAAAGCCTATAATATTATTTTTATCCATTATTTCTTTTTATTCTCAATTGATGCCTTTATAAAATCTACAAATAAAGGATGAGGATTTAATACTGTACTTCGATATTCTGGTAGCATTGTTTCCAATATACCACTTTCAATCCAGGTATTTCAACGATTTCAACCAAGTCACTTTCAGGGTTTCTACCGCTGCAAATCGTATACATGACGTTCATATTCTTTTAGGTATTCATTATTAAACTCACTTAGCGATGACGATGGCGTTCTTGAATATTTTCTTTCTTATAAATATCTAAAACACGTGAACCTTGAGCAGAACACACTCATAAGCACCAAGTCTCATGGTACCTCCCATGCTGATTTATGTTCTTCTGTTCTTCCATTATATCAATTACATTATACTGTCTTTTCGTCAATCTCCACGACTATTCGCATCAGAGTAACTAAAACATTACGAGCAAACTCTATCACCATCATCTGCAGACCAAACAAATGCCAAATGTTGGAATATCATTTACACGAGCATAATGTGCTGCTATAATCTTTCCTTCAATGCCTCTTTGACCGAAACCAGGACAAATCATAATACCATCTTGTCCTTTTAGACGTTTCACCAACATTCTCATTGAGTTAGTTCTTCTGAATTAATGAAAGATAAAATTACCTTTCTATCATTATAAACTCCTGCTTGTAAAAGAGCTCACGAATACTCTTATAAGCATCTTGCAAAGTCATATTTACCAACAGACCAATATGTACTTCTTCAACTGTCTTTTATTTCTACGTTCCAAGAACTTACGCCATGGACCTAAAGAAGGGTGTCTCTCCAATTGGAAGTTGCATTTTCTTTAAGATCGCAACATCAAGACCTTGCGCTTGCATTTCAACTGGAACCTCATAAATACTTGGTAAGTCTTCACTGAATCACACAATCAAAGTCTACATTACAGAATCCTGCCACCTTTTAAGAACACCATCGTTAAAAGATGTTGCTCAGTTCTTGGGATCAAGATATCTGGCTGTATTCCGATACTTTGAAGTTCTTTTACACTGTGTTGGAGTTGGTTTTGTCTTCAACTCTTGCGCAGCTTTAAGATAAGGTACATAAGTAAGATGAACACAAACCGCATCTTTTCCTAGCTCCCACTTCAATTGTCGAATAGCTTCAAGGAAAGGAGTTGACTCTATATCACCAACGGTTCCACCAATTTCAGTAATCACAAAGTCATAATTATACTTCTTTCCAATAACCAACGTTGCGCTTTATCTCATCAGTAATATGTGGTACTGAATTGTCTTGCCCAAATAATCTCACGACGCTCTTTGTCAATCACCGACTTATATATTCGTCCGGTTGTTAATGAGTTCTCTTTGGTTGTTTTTAATACCAGTAAAGCGCTCATAGTGACCTAAATCCAAATCGGTTTCCATTCCATCTTCTGTTACATAACACTCTCCATGCTCATAAGGATTAAGAGTTCCTGGATCGATATTAATGTATGGATCGAATTTTTGGATAGTAATATTATAACCTCTAGCTTGCAATAGCTCACCTGCTGACGAAGAGATTATTCCTTTTCCCAATGATGATACAACACCACCAGTTACAAAAAATGTACTTAGTTTCAGCCACGTTTTTATCTTTAATTTAATGAATAATTATAATAAATACGAGTGCAAAGTTAGCATAAAAATTACAATTGTACAAACAAGTTTATATTTTCTATTATTACCTTTGCACCATCAAGTAAATGTTTCTATATGATTCAATAACAAAAATTGCTATTTTACTGATTTTTAGCGGGATAATACCCATAAATGCACAAGTTCACAATAAAAAGCAACAAACAAATTATACGAGTACAGATAACAAAATCGTAACAAACTATGTGAGATTCTTTGACTCAATTTAGAATTAAACAAGATTCTACTTTATATATAGGAAAAGAAAGCAAGACTTATAACACTTTAGTACCTTTGCTCCTCTTTTATACCTACCACTTATTATAGAGAAATCACCCACAAATCGTTTAGTCTTGATAGCTATTACGATACTGATAACCTATTAAGCAGTTCAATAAACAAATCACTTATGAGTGTTTATTTAAACAGACCCGACCTTGTTCGCTTTATTGATAAGGACGTTTTGCAGCAAACATATTGTCACCTAATAGTATTAACGACTTAAGACTTTACCATCAGTTACCGATAAAGCAGACATTACTCCTCAAGAAGATGGCCCTGCCACAATTGATGTAGTTGTAAAGAAACCTAATTTCTGGACTTTCACAGGAGATTATTACTTGCAATTCCTTCAAAACTATGTGTCTGAAAACTGGTACAAGGGCGGAGAAAGCAACTATTCTATGAGTTACAAGTGCAGTATTCAAAGCAAACTACAACAACAAACAAAAAGGTTAAATGGGATAACAAGCTAGAACTTAAGCTTGGTTTCCAAACTTCTAAAGGAGACTCTATCCATCGCTTTAAAACCTCAGAAGACCTTATTCGTTACACAGTAAATTCCGGTTTTGCAAGCAACTGAAAAGTGGTATTATACCCTACAGCTCATTGCTAGTACTCAGTTTATGAGAGGTTTTAAGAATAATGATCCTAAAATCTACTCTTCTTTCATTGCTCCTTTAAACGTAAACTTATCTGTCGGTATGGATTACAACGTGTCATTCTTCAAAGAAAAGCTCAAAGGTACAATCCATATGGCTCCAGTTGCTTACAAACTTTAAATATGTTCAACGTCCAGGAAATTGGCTGAAAGATATGGTTTCAAAAGCCTTTCCATAGAACACTACGACATCGGTAGTGAGTTTACTGCAGACCTTACCTGGATTTTAAGCGATGAGGATTAAATGGAGAACTCGTTTATATGGTTACACAACTTATAAGCGTGCAGAGCTTGAATGGGAAAATACTTTATCATTCCAATTCAACAAATTCATTTCAACTAATATATTCTTATATCCTCGTTTCGACGATGCTAGAGGCAGAGATAGTAAACATGGCTATTAGAATTTAAAAGATACGCTTCAATTGGATTTGCTTACTCATTCTAAGCACCTTTATTTAAAGGATATAAATCTCTATTCATTAAAATATAATTCTTGGACTAATTATGATGCAAGCGATGATCTTTTGCAGCAGGACTAGGAACCCGTTTTAAAAACCCATTACCAATGAGATTCCCAAAGCATTGGTAAATAGTAGGAAACTCTGCTCGAAAGAACGGTTAATACCCTTGAGTCTGCGGGTTTTGACAACATCGTTATCAACGTACATCATTTTGCTTCGAAAAATCAAGGATTATCTAGTTGAGAAACAAAACTTCCATCTTAATATAAAGGTTAGTGACGAAAGTCAACACCTTTTAAACACAGGTGGAGGACTAAAGGCTGCAGCTTCTTTATTTAATAATGAAGAACCCATTCTCATACACAATGTAGATATTGTTAGTAACATCAACCTCAGACACTTATATCATCTTCCTTCAACTCTTAATGCAGAAGCAATTCTGCTATAGTAAGCAAGCGAAAAACAAAACGATATCTGCTGTTTAACGAGGAAATGAACTTATGTGGTTGGATCAATACTGAAACAAATGAGTAAAAACTCCCTATCCATCACTCGACATTCATAAGTGCACTCAATTGGCATTCTCTGGAATTCACATCTTTTCTCCTACCCTATTTTCTTTAATAAACTCATTTCCTGATGAGTTTGGAATCATCGATTTCTATCTTAAAGTTTGCAACAAAGTAAACATTAAAGGATATGTTCAAGAGGATTTGCAGTTGATTGACGTAGCCAAATTTGAGACATTAGACCAAGCGGAACAATTTATTAGTACGCTAGATCACAAATAATAAAGAATCATCATATAAAAACAAAGATACATGCAACAAAAATTATTATCTTGGACTTTGGTTCACAGACTACACAACTTATCGGACGACGTGTTCGTGAGCTTGATACTTTCTGTGATACTACCTATAATAAGTTTCCTAAGAACGACCCAGATGTGATTGGCGTTATTCTTGGTGGTTCTCCTTATTCGGTTCACGATCCTGAAGACATTCAATGCGACCTAAACGGAATTCGTTGGTAAGTATCCAGTACTAGGCATTTGCTATGGTGCTCAATACATCTCACACTCAACAGGAGGTAAAAGTAGAGCGCACAGAATCACGTGAATATGGTCGTGCTCACCTAAAAATCAGTGGATAACTCAAATCCTTTGTTCGTTGGTTTTGAACAAAATTCACAAGTTTGGATGAGCCATGGCGACACTATACAAAGATTCTGAAGATTGTAAAGTGATTGCTTCTACTGAAGATGTTGAAAACGCAGCTTATGCAAGTAGCGAAAAACCTCTTTGGGCGGTGCAATTCCACCCTGAAGTATTCCACTCTTTACAAGGAAAAACTCTTCTTAAAACTTTGTTGTGAATATTTGCGGCGTAAACAAGAAATGAGTGCTGCCTCATACGTCGAAACAACAGTAGAAGAACTAAAAGAAACAAGTTGAAACGATCGTGTCATTCTTGGCTTGTCGGGTGGTGTTGACTCTACTGTGTGTGCAATGTTGCTCAAAAAAGCTATAGGTAACCAGCTTACTTGTATTTTTGTTGACCATGGAATGCTAAGAAAGAACGAGTTCAATAACGTGATGGAAGCTTATAGTGGACTTGGTTTGAACGTTATTGGAGTCGACGCCAGCGAGAAATTCTTTAAGGACTTAGAAAGGCATTACTGACCCTGAACAAAAAGAAAGATTATTGGTCGTGACTTTTGTTGAGGTGTTCAACGCAGAAACAAAGAAAATTACTGACGCTAAATGGTTGGCTCAAGGAACTATTTATCCAGACAGAATAGAGAGCTTAAGCATTACAGGTATGACCATAAAGAGCCACCACAATGTTGGAGGTTTACCAAAAGAAATGCACCTTCAACTATGTGAACCACTTCAATGGCTATTTAAAGACGAAGTGAGACGTGTAGGATATGAACTCAGGATACCTGCAGAGTCTTATTGAAGAGCATCCTTTCCCAGGTCCAGGTTTAGCTGTACGTATCTTAGGAGATATCACACCTGAGCGTGTAAAAATACTTCAAGATGCAGACGATATCTACATTGAAACAATGAAGAAATGGGTTTGCGAAGATGGCGAAGTATTATATAACAAGGTTTGGCAAGCAGGAACTGTACTAACAACAGTAAGAAGCGTAGGTGTTATGGGTGATGAACGTACTTACGAACATCCTGTTGCACTACGAGCAGTTACAAGTACTGATGCGATGACAGCAGATTGAGCACATCTTCCTTATGAGTTCTTGGCAAAAGTGTCAAACGAAATCATTAATAAGGTAAAGGGTGTAAACCGTGTTTGCTACTGACATCTTCAAAACCACCAGCAACAATTGAATGGGAATAATACCAATTAAGCAATGAAATTCACTTAATAAATTATATAACTCGTTATAAGGGGGCGTCTGCGAAGATTTTGCCCCTTTCTTTGTCTCTATACAATTACATTATACATGAAGCAGAATTGCTCTTTGTCATCATTCTATTTCAAAAATACAATAAAGAAAAAGTGCCTACTCACAATTGTAGGTAGGCACTCCTATTGATTGATTCTAATTGCATTGATATTACATTGCAAAAGCATTGACATTGTCTCTTAAAAGGATTACTATTACACTGCAAAAGCGATCCTTTACAAGCAGAATATGTTCTATTGCTTTCTACAATGCAAGTTATCTTATTCTACTTAGCTCGTAATATTCCTCAATATACATGTTCTCTGTGAACTAACTGCACTTCACACCAAACTATTACTGATATATTCAGCCACATGTTGAGCTGAATAAACGCTTCTGTGTTGACCTCTGTACAGCCAAAGAGAACATCAAATTGGTGAATCCACGTTCAATGTATCTTTGCAACATGCATATCTACTAATCCATAAACATAACTTAAGAATTCTGTTATCTCGCCATCATCTTCTAAAAACTGAATAACTTCAGGATCTCTTCCCGTTACATTTCTTATATTGCGCATATCTTCCTGGATTATGAACGGCTCTACAATCGAACACATATCCTCCCCCATTACCTGATAAATCTTTAGGTATTCCTCGATGATAAGAAAAAACTATATACTAGAACTTTTTAGTTTTTATTATTCAAGACCTCTTGACTTTCGGTTTGCTTTGCATGAAGAAGCTGTCATCTGCCTTCGACCTATCTTCGAATTGTGGAAGGCTTGCCAAATTCTCTAATATCTCTTTTAGATAAGTATAAGGCAAAGAGATCTTTATTCTGAAGTAATGCCTTTAAATTATTAATAGCAAAAGTATACTTCTCACGAAATAGCTCTTTTTCTTCGATATAGCCTCTAAATCCATAGGCACCCAATACTTGCAAGGTTCTGAACAAAAACAAATAGGTTTAAGTTGCTTTTAAACTCTTCGAAAAGAATCTATTGCTACCCATTTTTAAGTTCTTGATAATAAACCTCAATCAAGTGAGCACGCAATTCATCATTATATTGAGCAGAAGCCTGCCATAAGAACGAAGCAAGGTCGTAATAGAAAGGTCCTTTTCTACCTCCTTGAAAGTCAATAAAACAAGGTTCTGATCCTTGAGTTAGCATCACATTACGAGCTTGAAAATCACGATACATAAAAATAATTACCCGTAAGTTGAGTAAGATGATCAGCTAAAGAATAGAACTCATGCTGCAATTTAAACTCATTAAAATCAATGTTTGTGAGTTTCAAGAAGCAATATTTGAAATAGTTCAAGTCAAACATTCATTCTCTTTATCGAACTCTGGCTGAGGATAACAACGATTCCAATCGAGATTTTTCGGCTCCTTTAACTTGAATAAGCGGTAGTTGTTTGATGGTATTTTTCTAGTAATGCTATTTCAGATTCGTTATACTTTCCTCCATTGTTTCTACCCTCTTTCAAGGCATCGAACAAAGAAACAGACTCAAATCGGTTTGCAAATAACACAATCTATCACTGCTTGCAGCAGAACCGCAGGCATGGATAAATGAAGCGCATTGAAATGAGGAAGCCACAGATAAAAGATTCGTTCTCTTCAACACTTGTTCCTTCTACAGCAATAAGCGTTTCGCCCCTGCTTATCATAACATCATGTAATGCGCTGCTTCCTACTCCTACAAGTTGTTCTATTTTCTCGGCATGAAAGCCCTTATATTCAAAAATATAACTGCGCAATCTTTTCCATAATCACAATTAGTAGCCATTTTAAAGATTATCATTTTTCTTTCCTTGAAAAGAACTCTACAAAGAAATGTTCAATAACAAAGAGCAACAAAACGATGCAATGACATAAAGAAATTGGGTTATAGAGAGCAAACCGCATGTAATAATGAGAAATGCTACAAAAACTTTCCAGCTTATTCCTAATCATGCTAAAGATAGTGTATTATTAAAACAGAATATATAAAGAAAAAGAGAGCCTTTTCAGACTCTCTTGCGGTGCAGCAGGACCTCGAACCCGTGACCCCATGCGTGACAGGCATGTATTCTAACCAACTGAACTCACACCTTTTTAAAAAGTACGCACAACAATTAAACTCTTATGCGGGTGCGTACGGACTCGAACCCGTGACCCACATGCGTGACAGGCTATGTATTCTAACCAACTGAACTAACGCACCAATTGCGAGTTATTGCTATGTGCCTAGGTTGCAAAAGGTACACATATTTTTCGGACTAGCAAACTTTTTCTTAACTTTTTATTCAAATGCTCTTATATATAAAATATACTGCATTACAGACGGTATCATTGTAGTTTTCTCCATCAAAGAGCCAATCTTTAAGCTCTGCATTGATCTTAAAGCCTACTCTAGTAAATAAATCGATAGATGCTTGATTTGCTTTTGGAACTACTGCATATAACTGATGAAGATGCAAAACACGCAAAGAATAATCTAAAAAGCTGCAAAAGAGCACTTTGAGCTAGACCTTTTCCTGAATTCTTTACGCAAAACAATGCTCCTCTGCCCTTCTATGTTTGGGATCGAAATGAACTACATCAGAAGTCCTACATTGCTCTTTATCTGCATCGATAACAAAAACGCACTTGCTTATCTACATAGATGTCATTCACTGTATTTGCAAGATAATTGTGCAACACATAGCGTGAGTAAGGAACGTTAGTAGGACTAACATCCCACACTTCTGGGTTGTTTTCTATACCATATAGCAAATCTAAATCTTCGGGTTCTAAAGCCCTAAGAAGAACTTTTGGTTTATTATCTTTATCCATTACACAAAAACATCTTCTTGAGTTATTATTACATCAGAGCGTTTATCATAAGTTCCTAATGATATTTTTCAGCCGAATGTTGCTTTAAACAGATCTAGAATATGTTGATAAGAGTATGCATTGACGTCGTAAACAACATAAATTGTTTTGATTATTAGGCAATGAAAGATGTACATGCCCATCGAGGGAGCGATTGTTCATTTCCCTCAACAGTTTGTATTTCTAAACCGTATTGCTGAGCCTTTGCACTGCATTTTTCAATCATCTCTTTTTCACCTATTATTATATAAAGGTCTTGTTTGCGAGGTTTTATTCTCATAAGCCCAAACTTTTCTTGATATTATGAACCTGCATGCCCATTAAACAATGAAAGCCTTTGAGTAAATCGCAACTTTTATAGGGAAAGAGAAGAAAAATGAACTACCTCCATAATGCTTTTTGAAAAAAGATCAGCATAGCCTCGTAGAACACATGCACGTACTTAAACGATGTTTTTGGGTACTCTCCTTTATAATGCAATATATCAGTAGGATAATACCAGTTTTCATATCCTCCTTTTAATAGCGATAAGACAAATCATATCCTCCATACATAAAAAGTCTTGATCTAACAAACCAACTTTATCAAGTGCAGAGCTACGAAGCATACAAAATGCTCCTCATTACCTCTATTTGCTCAGGTTTATCCCATGAAAGATAGCCCATATAGTATTTTCCAAACTTCTTATGAGTAGGATATCAGCACAAAAGTCCCACTCATTTTATAAAAAGGCAGTCAATGGAGTTGGCAGGCCTCTGCGTGACTCTAAAGCATAAGTTCCATCGCTTTTAAGCATACGAACACCCACTCCAGCCTTAGTATGCTTGTCCATGAAATTGCAATACATCTGCAATGGAATCTTCAGTAACAATAGTATCAGGGTTAAGTAACAAAACATACTCACCGAACTCTTTTCATTGCCAGTTATTACCCTTAGAAGCCTAAATTATAGCTTACTACTGATAAAGAGACACTAGGAAACGAGGGTTAAATATTGTACAGAGTCATCACTTGAATGATTATCTACACAAAAACCTCTGCATCTATAGTTTGGATAAAGCTTTCATTAAAGCATTTAAACACTGCTCTAAATAGTGCTTTTACATTATAATTTACAATAATTACAGATAGCTTTTTCACGATAAATGATTAGTTATTGTTTGATGAAGTAGTATCATTTTTAATCTATCTTTCGATGGAAAGACAAACATTGGTGCCAAAAGATGAATATGCAGACAATCCTGCAAAGTGGTATTGATGAGATAAATAATAGAAAAGAACATTCAGAATAAGAGGTAATCCTATAGCAAGAATACGACTTGAAGCAAGTAAAGTATCTCGATTCTATCTTTTCACTATCAAGTAGCCAATTTTGGATTTTATTGAATTTCAATAATCTCAAACTTAGCCACACAAAAACAATGACCAACAATTTCCATTGTGTAAGTTACAACAAATTCTTTCATAGGGTTGTTCAGTCCAACCTCCTTCAAGAAGAATATTACTTTCGAAAAGTATAAAAAGGACTAACGCTATAAGTATGTTGCTATAAAACAGGATATTTAAATAAATATTTTCTTTTTCATTACTATTGGTATTATTTATCAGATAATGTGTTCTATTTAAAATTGAGCGTCCTAAGGTCCACCTCGTCGGTATACTCTAACTCATTACCACCGATATTCCTCGTGCAATAACGGTTAACAATACTCCATAATTGGCCAAACGCTTTGATATATAAGATTGGTTGTGTCACCTTCATTATAGCTTCCAAGGGCAAAAATGATCTCTTTCACCACCTTGCGCCACTCTTTCTACAAGATCTATCTCAATATCAGCGGGCCCAATGCCGTCCATAGGCAAATGACCCCCTCCGGGAGACATGATATAAGCCATTATACTGCTGGGTATTCTCTGTGCCATTACATCTTGAATGTTTTCTACAACGCAAACAACGCTTGCATCACGACGAGCATCAGCACAAATAGGACATAATTCGGTATCTGAAACATTATGGCAACAGCTGCAATGTTTTATTTCTTCTTCATTTTAAGTATTGAAGACGAAAAGTTTCTACCTCACTTTCATTTTGTCGCAATAAATGAAGTGCCAAACGCAATGCTGTTTTGCGTCCTACTCCAGGAGTTTAGACAACTCTCCTACTGCCTTCTACTAATAACGAGGGATATTGCTGATTTATTGCCATTCTATTTGATTGATACTTACTTTGTAAAAACATTGATATTACGATATAAAAGCATTGCTATTGCCTACAAAGGACTGCAATTAGAGGGCAAAAGAATATCTTTAAAGCCAAACAAATTGCTTCTCTGCCTTATTTGAAAAACGGTTCTCTTGTTAATAGAAAAAGATGGATTTATAGAAATATATTATAAAATCCATCTTTTAAGTGTTTACCGTAATTTTATCTTATTCTATTCGAGAACGAACTAATTTCTCATCTTTCCATATCGCTTTTTCTAGCCATGAAATACAAAATGATTTCTATTAGTAGGAAAAGATACAACAACAAGAGGCTGAGATTGTTTCGTCATTTGGTTCATTCCCAAACAAAATAGCCTAGGAATGCATACCATAATACCAATAATAATATATTTAAAAAGACATAAACGAGCCTGAAAAGGACGATTATTGTATTTAAATATACTATAAAGAGATCAACAAGTTATTATTACTTGAATATAAATAATGGTATAACAGTGAAACCAAATGTGCCGTTGCTGTGTCTTCTAACCAAAAGTTAAATAGAGTATGACTAATCCCATCCCTGTATTGACTAAATATGCAACAGGAAGATGATAGAATAATATTCCAAGAACAACCGCAATACAGATGTATATTGTCTGAATTCGCTGTATCATTATATTCTTTCTACTTCTTCTTTCGAAGGATCACGGAAATAAAATATTACCTTCTAGAAACTCTTGTGTTTGCCAAAGAGTTGGCTTTGGTAACTTTTTCATAACGATGAGATTTCTATGCTCACGATTTTTCAAATACTTCTTCAAAGTGAATCGTTATAAAGGCAAACTCTGCAAGCTTCTTATTGAGCTCTTGTTTAATCTCTACAGATATTTGATTAGCACGTTTTGAGATGATGAAAACGCTCATAGATGTTTCCTGTCTCTTCACACAAATCTAGAATGTTTCTTGTTACTGTGTTTGTTGGTGCCTTTGTTCTTTTTAAAATCATAATGATAATTCTTTATTTCTACTTTATTATGATTTATTCTGTTATTTCTTGACATTTCTTGATGTAGCTTCTCTGCTAAAGTTCTACTCTTTTGACTCTGGATATTCATTGATAAAACCATAGCATTCGTCTTCTGCATCTTGGTATCTTTCAAGCTTTTTCTCCTCAATACTTTGTGTTGCAAGTTCATATTTGCTTTTCATTATAAGTAAAGCAAAGTCTTCTCGCATTGCACTACTACGGATAATCTTTTCAATGCATTCTGTGCAGTTATGATACAAACATCATAGTTATTCTCTCCAGGACCACAGTTTTCGAAATATGTTCCCAAGTCAAAATAAAAGCTGAGCAGAATACAATTCTTTTTAATTAGTTTATCTTGAAGAGCAAACAAACGTTGTTGTGCCTCTGTTTAGTGGTTTGCATCAGGGAAAAGATCTAAGTATTCTTGGAACGCTGCGATAGCTGCAATGGTCTGAGTTTGGTCTAATCGTGGTTCGAGGAGTACTCATATAAAGACTCTGACCGATATAAAATTCAGCGTTTTCAGCATACACTCCCTTTGGATAACTGCTATAATATTTTTGAATCTGTGCAGCTAGGTCATATTCATATTTAAGTATCGCCATTCCTAACATATAAAGGCATTCTTGTGCGTTATCAGTACCCTTTTGTTGTACAACTACATCTTGCAAAAGGATAGATGCGTTGATATTTCTTGTTTAGAAACATTCTTTTTGCGTATTCGTATTTATAATTGAAATCAGTTGTTTTATAAACCTGATTGACTCATTCACTTACATAATGAGAATACATAATGAGCTAATATATATAACGATGAAACTTAAATTCTTCATATAACCAATTCTTTGAGTATGCAAAAATACATAATTATCTATTAAGAACAAACTATTTAGTATTATTTTTGTGATTTATAAGGTATCTTACTGTGATAAAATAACTCCTACTTTTTGCATGTATGGATTTCAAGATAACATCAAATACAAGCCAACTGGTGACCAACCTGAGGCTGTTAAACAATTAACTGATGGCGTTTTAGCTGGAGATAAAGCTCAAGTTTTATTGGGTGTAACTGGCTCGGGCAAAACATTTTACAATAGCAAACACCATTGCTAATGTTAAGAAACCTACACTTATACTAAGTCACAACAAAACTCTTGCAGCTCAATTATACAGAAGAAATGAAAGGATTCTTCCCGAAAAATGCAGTTGAATATTATGTATCTTACTACGGTGTATTATCAACCTGGGGCGTATTTACCAACGAGCGACACCTATATTGAAAAGTTTAGCAATTAATGCAAGATATTGATAAATTACGATTATCAGCTGTTTCTGCCCTACTTTCAGGCAGACAAGATGTAATTTATCGTGTCTTCGTGTCGTGTATTTATGGTATGGGCAGTCCAACTGCTACTGGAGAAGTATCATTGGCATACAGCAAGGACAACAACTAGATAGAAACGACTTTCTAAGAAGACTCGTTGATGCTTTATATACACGTAATGATATCGAGCTAACACGTGGTACTTTCCGTGTAAAAGGGGAAACTGTCGATGTTTTTATGGCTTATAATGACAATATCTTACGTATCACTTGGTGGGACGAAGAAATAGAAAGCATAGAAGAACTCGATAGTGTTACATTTAAACGCATTGCTTCTTTCACTTCATATCAAATATACAGCCAATCTTTTTGTAACTTCAAAAGATCAAGTCAATGATGCTATTCGACATATTCAAGACGATTTGACCGACCAAATTGCGTTTTTCGAATCTGTTGGCGACACTATTAAGGCACAAAGAATCAAAGAACGTGTTGAATATGATATGGAAATGATTGAGGGTTTGAGGGCATTGTGGTGGAATAAGAATTACTCTCGCTACTTTGATGGACGCTCCCCAGGTGAAAGACCCTATTGTTTTATTGGACTTCTTTCCACAAGATTTTCTCTTAGTGGTCGACGAAAGCCATGTTACTATACCACAAATCAGAGCCATGTATGGTGGAGATAGAGCTAGAAAACAAAACCTTGTTGAGTTTTGGTTTCCGTCTTCCTGCAGCCTTTGATAACCGCCTTTGCGCTTTGAAGAGTTCCATGAGATGGTGAATCAAGCTATTTATGTCAGCAGCTCCTGCTGATTACGAGCTAGAAAGAATCCGATGGAGTTATCGTTGAGCAAATTGATCATACAGGTCTATTAGATCCGCTTGTTAGTTGTACGTCCAAGTGAGAATCAAATCGATGATTTAATGGACGAAATCGTTGAATGTATAAAACGAGAAGGGCGTATTTTTGGTTACAACTCTTACCAGAACAGAATGACAGAAGAATTGACCGATTATCTCATTAACAATGGAATTAAAACCAGTTATATACACAGTGACGTTGCAACTCTTGACCAGTGAAGATTATGAATGGCTTGAAGTGGCGAATTCGATGTATTAGTGGGGGTTAACCTATTGAGAGAGGTCTCGATTTTGCCAGAGTTTCACTCGTTTGCAATATTAGATGCAGACAAAGAAGGATTCCTTGAAGTCATAGACAACCCAAACAGCGGGAAGAGCGGCTCGTAACGTCAATGGAAGGTGATTATGTATGCCGACACCATCACAGAAAGCATGCAAAAGACCATCGATGAGACTGAAAGACGCCGTTTAATCCAAATGAAATACAACGAAGAACACGGCATAACTCCTCAACAAATTAAAAAGAGTATCAAGTCTTTGTTAACAAATGATACTGCTAATAGCAATACAACTAAGGAATACTCTATCAGCGAAAACAGGCTGAATAGCAATAAAGTGATGCTCGCTGCCGATGAAATTGTAGTTAAAATGTCGAAAGAACGGTTGCGTAGAGCATTCAATATACTACAGAATTGATGAAACAAAGCAGCTAAGACCTCGACTTTTTACAAAGCCGCTCAGTATCGAGATAGAGATATTAAAGCTCCAAGAACAACTTGAACTGAAAGAAAGTTAAATATAAAACATAATAGTATTATAATACTTTCTTTTTACTAATTTTGCATTACTAATTGAATTAAAAGAACTTATGAAGAAGATATTCACTCTTATTTTAGCTTTCTTTCCTTTGTGTGAATTTGATGGCACAAAGCGAATGAGAACTTCAAACTCTAGCGTTCAACAGAAGAAACCGCAAAAACTAAAACAAGAAAAACACTTCTATCTCAAAGAGACAACTCAGTTGTTGAGATAAAGAGAAGATAAACCATACTTAGAAGGCGCTGTACCTGAAGTGGAAGGAAAGATCGTTTTCAGTGAGAACTATCAACATTCCCAATAAGAATGCGAGCAGAAATTTACGATAAAACCTTTCAGTATCTTGAGCAATTTACAAAGTCAAACACTTCACTTCCTGGTAGTAGAATTGTAATTGTAAATGAAACAGCACATTATTGCAGCCACAATTAATGAATGGTTGTCTTTTCTAACAACTTTTTCTCTATCGATAGAGCTCAATTCTTCTACACCTCATTGCAACTTGCAAAGACAATGATTGCTCATAAACATTGAAAAATTAAATATAAATACGAAATAGGACGCCCTTCTGAACTCAAAACAACCGCAGAAGAACTTATCTCTGATAAAGTTGCGCCTTAGCAAAGATAAGACTAAGGTGAAGAAGGCTGAGAAAAAGTTCAGATACAAGACTATTGATAGAGTAAAGAGATTATGGATAACATTCAATCGAGATGTGACTTTATAATAAAAAGATATGATGACTAGAGACAAAACACTTCCAATTCCCACAAGAAAAAGAGTAATCAGAATAATGAAAAGCCTTTTATGAAGATTAGAACCATATTAAATATTATCTTTATGGTGGGTGCTATTATTGGTGTTTTCTTATATTTTTATAGTTCCATTATGTTGGAACTATTGTAATTCTAGGTATCAATGGTATTTAAAATTCATTGAAACCATCTTACGAATGATTCGTTAATGAAAAAGACTTTATTATTTTTGCTTCGTTGCTTGTTGGCTTTTATGCACAAGCACAAAACACTGAACTACAATCAAATAGATGAAAATGGAGTTATTTCACGTCGTGTAACACGATGGAAAATAATAGCTCAAACTCTCTACATTCAAACAAAGAGATTCCCATTGGCATTAAAGCATGGACCGTAGATGAAAAGTTTGGTGACAGAACTGTTGCCAAAGTAGACACCATGCAATATATGTTTATGAACTCTATATTCACTTCTGGACTGAGAGGACAATATAACACAACGAAATCTTGGCTCGCCACGTATTAATAAATTTTTATTAATCGTCAAGACCATAGCCAATTTATATTTTACAGACCCTTATAGTTATTTCATTACGCCTGTAAATCAATTTCAGTTCACCAATACTCTTTCACCATTTACCATGTAATTATAACACAGGCGGTGGTAGTTCGAATGGAGAAGACCACTTTAAGGCTATATTTGGCGTAAATGCGGGTCGTAAATTGGGTGTAGGATTTAAATTCGATTATCTTTATGGACGTGGATTCTACAACAATCAAAGCTCAGCTCACTTCAACTATACGATGTATGGCTCATATCTTGGGGAGCAATATCAAGCCTACCTCTTACTTTCTACTAATCATCAAAGAACGCTGAGATGGAGGTATAACCAATGATGGCTCATCACCACTCCTGAAGCATGCAATGAAGATTATTCTAGTGTGAGATCCTACCGTTTTTAAATAAGAACTGGAATAGAAATAACAACTTACACGCTTTTCTTACACATCGTTATAGCGTGGGCTTTACTAGAAAAGTAAAGATGACTGAAGAGGAAATCAAAGCGAAGAAGTTTGCCCTTAGTTCTAAAGAACAAAACGACACTAAACCAACAGACAAACGTTTGTCGGCAAAAGAGCGTGAGAAAAACAAGTCTATTGCACTTGGACGCCCCGAAGATGCTAAGGTTGTGGGAAGCAGGCCCGTTGATTCTATCTCTAAAACAAATAATAGAATTCAGGTTAAAGAGACAACGCAACAAGAGATAGTTTGTTAGCTATCAGCAAAAAGAATGAAACTGACTCCCTTTGGTTTTAAAAAGCGAATATGTTCTGTAACCAGTTTCATTCACACTGCAAAGTTTGACACCCACGACAGAATATACCAAACTTATTACACTCCAAACAATTATTATAGAGACCAATATTATAATGCTGGTCGTTTTATAACGACTCTATACGACCAAACCAAGCATTTCCGTTTACAAAAGCACCTTCGCAATATCTCTATTAGAAGGCTTTAATAAATGGGCTAAAGCTGGGGTTAAAGCATTTATTACTAGTGATTTCAGACATTTTGAACTACCTTTAATAGATGGTTCGCTAGGAGACTTACAACGAACACAATTTAAGTGTGAGGTGGAGAGTAGTAAAACACTTGGTAAAACGCTACATTACAAGGCGTTATTAGAGACTTGGGTTACTGGAAAAGATGCAGGACAGCTTAAATTGAGACGTCAATACTGACGTCAATTTCAAACTCTTTGGCGACACTGTTACACTGGCAGCAAGTGGCTTCTTCCATCGAATCAACCCTTCATTCTATTTCCGTCACTATCATTCTCGTCACTTCTGGTGGGATAATAATAGTATGGATAAGATGATACATACACGCCTTGAGGTCTATTTAGTTATAAAAAGACCAATACTCGCTACGAGTTGCTGTTGACAACATTAAGAATTATACCTATTTTTGCACGAGTTATAGTATGAGACCAATCGAGTATAACAGATTGAACGTGGACGTTACCGCAATCAATACCAAAAGTCCTATAAGCCTACTGACTCTCGAATTGATTCAGAAAAATCAAGTTTAGTATCTTCAGATGGGAGAACACTATCACCTATCAAAAAGTCGTCAAATAATGATATTTTGGGCGTTCCCGACTTGAACATATACTGCTAACCTCTACATGAAGTTTAAGATTGCAAAGGTTCTTTCATGTGATTTAGGAGCAGATGTACGTTACTTCACCGAGTATTATGCTCCCGATTATGAGTCCTGCATTGAGGCTCTTACACTGTACAAGACGGAACAGACAAGGTTAAAATTGGCAACTACCCATTTGTGAATGTATATGCCAACTTCTTGTTAAAACACCCGTTTCTTTGTAAGTATAGTCACGTAAGCACGGTTCGGGTTCTAAACGCTATTTCTTAACACCTCACTACCCCACTAATGAGCGCATCTTTAGATTTGGAGTGAGCTGGAATTTCTTTAATTAATAGCACCACCCACTATATAAATTGCAATAGATAAAAAGAAAGCTATTATTCTATTGTGAAAACATTACATCAACAACAGAAATCAAACAAACACAAATTACAACATAAAAATAATCTCAATATTATTGAGATAAACAAAAAGTCCTCAACAAACCTATTTTGTTGAGGACTTTTTATAATAAACGATATCTTACTTATTATTCTTGAACCTACCCATTTCTTTTCATCATATTTCCTTTGTAAGAGACATTTTATATATCGTTCTAATCACAACAATTTCAATGCAATTGGGCTATAACTTCATTGCTTTTTGCAGTTCAATAACGATGTTATTATATACTAAAAGCAGTGCTTTGATATAAGTAAGCATAACATATTGATAAACAAAGAAAAAGATATTCTCTCCGACTTTCAATATTGTTATTATAAAGAAGAAAGAAAAAGGGCATCAAAAAGTTTAATAATGAGTCAATATTCGTTCTTTCAAACTAGTATAACTGCATTATTAAACTTTTTCCTATAGTTATTTACAAACAGCCTATCGCTTTTTGTTTAACGCTCTCATCACTTTCTCAAAAATATCTTTGTGTTCTTGTAACCTTATATCTCATTCCACCATTCAAGAACGAATTGCTCTTTCGATGTTATTCATGGGGTTATGAAAAGATTGAATAATCAAAAAGCTTATTTCTTTTGATTTAGCAATACTAAAACGATCTTTCAATGAATAGCGCTTATTGTTGTTACGCATCTTCATGATATTGTTGCATTCTGCAACTAAAATTGGTGTTATTTGCAATACACCTACTGAGTTTCCACTCTTTGCTTTGGGGTCTCCTTTACTCTCAACATGTATAATTGCCTCGATGATGGGACTCCCAATTAAACTCTGTTTTCGTGTTGTTATCGTTCTTATTTGAACAAAACCAACACATTTGTCGCTAATTAATCCAAAAATTAAAAATTACACGTTTAAAATAATTATTCATTACTACATGATTTATGGAACCGGAACAAACCGAAAAGCAACTTTTGTGATAAAGTTGAGTGATGTAAAACGTTGAAAATCAAACACTAAAAACGTTTTCAAATACAACGAGAAAGCGTTTCTCATACAAAATTGTCCTTACATAACTCTTGTTCATACAGGGACTCTAATATAATGAATTAAGCACTGCACTAATTCCGTTACTACTCATAAACACGAACTTATGTCAAATGAAATAAAGTCCGAAATCTGACCCTTCGACGGTGCAAGGTACTAAAAAGATGTAACACCATAACTTTTTAGCATAAAATACGCCATAAAATAGCAGCATATAAAACATAAATTACTAATAATCAGAATATTACAAACGAACGTAAAGAATATCATTTTTGACTATTTTTATAATAAAGTGCCTCAAAACAAACAAAAACACACATCTTTTTAGAGCAATATTTAGATGTAAAAAGTTGAAAATATGAAAAATAAAGGGTTATTTTTGCATTTGCAGAAATGAGTATATTAATGGTAAAAAGAAATACAATTAGCATTCATTTTAAAATGATAGCAATTTATCACTGCATATTCTATATTAAATAAGATGCAAACAAACACAAAGAGACATACAACTCTGAGTTACCAAACTATTGCAAAAAGAATTAACATTGAGAAGCAATAGTTTGAAAAATAATATCATAGGCTGATTGTTAGAAAGAAAAATACCGTGATAGATGCTATAATATCAATCAATTATCAAAAAGAACTCAACACAAATACCCGTTATATCTCTGCTACTTTCAATGTTATTTGGAACACCAACTACAATGGTTATGTAAACAAATATCGTGTTTTAGAAACAAAAGTATTAATGAATTCGAAATTCATCCCATCTTTCTATGGAAGATGTGTGGATTAAGTTAGTTTTCAAAATAGACAATCCTTCTTTAAAAGTTTCAAAACACTTATGGGAGTATCATAAAAGCAATTTAAATTGCAAAATCAAGCTCCTTCAAAAAGAATAAAATACAAATAAAAGGCATATAAATACCCTTACAATAATAAAAAATCAAAAGCAATGCGAAAAACTGTTTTTCAAATTGCAATACATCAATATTCAACAATCAATACAATATGGATAAATTCAATTATATAGACGAACGTTTTGCTGACATTCAAATACTTAGATATCAGCTTCATGGTTTCGACAGCCTAAACGCTCAACAAAAAGCGTTGATTTATTATCTATCTCAAGCCACATTATGGGAAGAGATATCACAACCGACCAATTCGGAAAATATAATCTACACATAAAAAACATTAGAAGCTGTATATTTACACTATAAAGAAATAAAAACGATGATTTTAAAAGCCCTTGCGACCTATCTAAAACAAGTTTGGTTTTGCAAACGGCATTCATCATCACTATGGAGGAGAAAAGTTTACTCCACTTTTTTAGTGAGCAATTCTTTAAAGAAGCAGTAAATGAGATAGACAAAACATATCTCCCACTCGACAATAGCTGTTCTATTAATGAATTGTTAGATACCATTGCCCCATTATCTTCGATCCTTCACTTCATGCTAAGAAGGTAAATAAAACCAATGGCGTGACATTATCCAAGAATCGGCAGTGAACTATTATGAAAATGTGACTCAACAAGAGGTTGAACAATACTATGCTTCACTCAATAATCCTGCAATTCTCAAAGCTCCTTCATACAGATTAAATAGTAAGTTGGTGAAAGTTGATGGGCAATTAACCGAATTAGTGTGGAAAGAAGGTGACTTATATGGGTCTGCTATTGAACATATTACCTATTGGTTAGACAAAGCTCGTAGTGTTGCAGAGAATGAACAGCAACTAAAAGTGATAGACCTTCTTATTGAATATTATAAAACTGGTGACTTAGAACTATTCGATCAATATTCTATTGAATGAGCTTAAAGAGCAGGAAGGAATGGTTGATTTCATCAATGGATTTATCGAAGTGTATAGCGATCCACTAGGTATTAAAGCTTCATGGGAGGCTTAGTGGAATATAAAAGATATGGAAGCAACCAAGCGCACAGTCTTATTAGCGACAATGCCCAATGGTTTGAAGATCATTCTCCTGTAGATTCGCAATTCAAAAGAAAAACAGTTAAGGGGTAACTGCCAATGTTATTTGTGCAGCAATGCTGGGTGGAGACGAATATCCCTCAACTGCTATCGGCATAAACTTACCTAATGCGGATTGGATTAGAGCACAATATGGCAGTAAGAGTGTAACCATTGAAATATAACCGATGCTTATAATAAGGCATCTCACGGCAATGGATTTGATGAAGAGTTTGTTGTTGATAGTGAACATTATCACTTATACAACAATATGGCGACAAATGCGATGATCTTCATACAGACTTACACGAGTGTTTAGGTCATGGTAGTGGTCAATTGCTACCCGGTGTAGATTCTAATGCGCTCAAATCGTATGGAAATGTTATTGAAGAAGCTCGTGCAGACCTATTTGGTTTGTATTATATTGCAGATGATAAGCTCGTAGAATTGGGTCTTCTTCCTAATAAAGAGGCTCACAAATCACAATATTACACCTATCTAATGAATGGCCTTCTTACACAACTTGTAAGAATAAACGAAAAGCAACGACATTGAAGAAGCATACATGAAAATCGTGCTTTAATTTGCTCGTTGGGTATCAAACATTCTGAAGGGGCTGTAGAAATTATAAAGAAAGACAATAAGAACTTTGTGGTTATCAATGATTACGACAAGCTTTAGAACCTATTTTGCCACTCTTCTCGCTGAAATTCAACGCATAAAGAGTGAAGGAGACTTTTGATGCTGCACGTGAGTTGGTGGAAGAATATGCTATAAAAATAGATCCTCAACTTCATAAAGAGATAAGGGAAAAGATATCAAAAGTTAAATCTTGCTCCTATAAAGGTTTTGTTAACCCATTATTAACACCTGTATTTGATAGTTCAAACAATATTATCGACGTAAAAGTTGAATACAACGAAAGCTATACTCAACAAATGTTACGTTATTCACAAACATATTCTGCATTATAATGAAAAGAAGAAAACAAGCGAAAAATAAAAGCCATAAAACAGTCGTTCCGCCTCTTTATGGACGGAGCTGTGGCACAATCGATGCGCAATAAAGGCGTTAATTATCATATAAACTGGGGTATTCCTGTAACTCGTTTGAAGAAATGGCAGCCCCATATGGTAAAGATTATGACTTAGCTATTGAGCTTTGGAAAGAAAACATTCGTGAATGTAAGATTCTTGCAACGCTCATTATGCCTGTAGAACAAATGATTCCTGAGGGTCGTTGATATATGGATGGAGCAAACTCCGTCGCAAGAATTGGCAGAAATAGCATGCTTCAACTTATATCAACACTTAGACTTTGCTCCTATGTTGGCATATAAATGGATGGCATCGAACAACGAACAAGAACAATTATGCGGTTATTTGATACTTTACAAGACTCTTCATGAAGGGACAAGAACCAAACGAACGAGGCATTAATGAGTTTCTCGATCAAGCCTATTCTGCTATCCAAACAGACAACATAGGGATTGAAACGAGCAATACATAATTGTTTACTTAGATTTACAGAGCTGAGATGAAGAATATCTAAAGATGGTGCAAAAAGCTTTTAAACCTCTTCATATAGAATTCTAAAAATTATTGTTCTCACATTAATATATGTCGAGAAAATATACTTTTGTACAGTCTAAATACTCAATAGACAAATAAAGAGAAGACTAAAGATAGAAAAATTTACAGCTATGAACACAGCAAAAAGTTGACGTTCTACTAGGTTTACAGTGGGGCGATGAAGGTAAAGGAAAAGTCGTTGACGTGTTAACTCCACAGTATGATGTATTGCACGCTTCCAAGAGGCTCCCAATACAGGTCATACTTTAGAGTTCGAAGGAGAAAAATATGTGCTCCAGTAGCATTCCTTCAGGAATCTTCCAAGGAGGCAAAGTCAATATCATTGGTAATGGAGTTGTGCTTGCACCAGACTTATTTATGCAAAAGTAAAGAGTTAGAAGAGTGGTCACAATCTAAAAGATCGTCTTAAGATCTCTACTAAGGCACATCTTATCATGCCAACCCATCGCCTTATCGATGCAGCTCAGGAGGCAAAGAAAGGTAAAAATAAAGTAGGTACAACAGGAAAAGGCATCGGTCCTACTTATCTGACAAGATAAGCAGAACTGGTTTGCGTGTTGGTGACATCTTAGATAACTCAGAGAAATACAGAAGCACACAAAGCAGCCCACTTAGACCAACTAAAAGCATTGAACTATACCGACTTCGACATCACAGAAATTGAGAAAATATGGCTCGGAGGAATTGAGTTTATGAAGAACTTCCAATTTGTTGAAGGTGAATATGCTGTAAACAACTACTTAAAAGAAGGTAAATCTGTTCTTTGTGAAGGGTGCTCAAAGGAACTATGTTAGATGTGGACTTTGGTTCTTATCCTTTTGTAACTTCATCTAATACAATATGCGCTGGCGCTTGTTCAGGATTGGGAATCGGTCCTAATAAGATTGGAGATGTATTCGGAATTATGAAAGCTTACTGCACAAGAGTAGGATCTGGTCCTTTCCCTACTGAGCTTTTCGATGAAGAAGGCAAAAATAAGAGACTTAGGACACGAATAGGCGCTGTAACAGGCCGTGAACGTCGTTGCGGTTGGATTGACCTTGTTGCGTTGAAATATGCTATTATGATTAATGGAGTAACCAAACTAATCATGATGAAGAGTGATGTTCTTGACACATTCACGCAACAATTAAGGCTTGTGTAGCATACAACATCAATGGTAAAATCACAACAGAACTTCCTTATGACCTAGCAAAGGACGTTGAACCTGTGTACAAAGAGATTAAAGGTTGGCAAACAGATTTAACTCAATGCACTAGCGAAGAACAGCTTCCTCAAGCGTTCTTAGATTATATTACCTTCCTAGAAAAGAATTAGAAACACCAATTTCAATTATATCTGTTGGTCCTGACAGAGCTCAGACCATAACAAGAAAATAATAATCAACGAATGGCAAAACAAACCAAATATACCTAAAGGCACAAGAGATTTCTCTCCTTTAGAGATGATTAAACGAAACTATATATTCAATACCATCAAAGATGTGTATAAATTATATGGTTTTCCAACAAATCGAAAACACCTGCAATGGAGTCGTTACAGACCCTCATGGGCAAGTATGGAGATGAGGGAGATAAACTACTTTTTCAAAATACTTAACTCTGGAGATTACCTTAAAAAGGTTTCAGACGATGAACTATTGCAACGTAATCCTCTAAAAACTTGCACCTCAACTATGTGAAAAAGGCTTGAGATATGACTTAACAGTACCTTTCGCTCGATATGTTGTTATGCATAGAGAAGAGCTTCAAATGCCTTTCAAACGATATCAAATACAACCTGTTTGGCGTGCAGACAGGCCTCAAAAAGGTCGTTACAGAGAGTTTTATCAATGTGATGCCGACGTAGTTGGTTCAGATTCTCTTCTAAATGAAGTTGAGTTAGTACAAATTATGGATACTGTTTTTCACCAAATTTGGTATCAGAGTACAAATCAAAATCAACAATAGAAAGATTCTAACAGGTATCGCAGAGGTTATAGGTGAAGCCGAAAAGATTATTGATATTACTGTTGCAATAGACAAACTCGATAAAATTGGTATTGATAATGTCAACAAAGAACTAAAAGAAAACGGGTATAAGCGACGAAGCAATAACAAAACTTCAACCCATTATTGCATTGAAAGGTAGTAATGAAGACAAGCTTAATACCCTACAAGAAGTTCTTTTCTACCTCTGATATTGGCTTAAAAGGAATTGAAGAAACACGTTACATTCTTAATAAGCTATCTTCTGTTGACATTCAAAAATGAGATTGAACTCGATCTAACTCTTGCACGTGGACTAAACTATTACACTGGAGCTATATTTGAAGTAAAAGCCCTTGATGTTGTAATTGGCAGTATTACAGGTGGCGGACGCTATGATAATTTAACTGGAATCTTTGGAATGCCAGGCATAAGTGGCGTTGGAATTAGCTTTGGAGCAGATAGAATATACGACGTTTTGAATACTCTTGACTTGTATCCACGTGAAAGTGTAGAACAAACTCAAGTTCTTTTCATCAACTTTTGGTGAAGAAGAGGTTAGCTATTGCCTTCCTATCGCAACCCAACTGCGTAACAACGGAGTTTTTCACAGAAGTGTTCCCCGACAACACTAAGATGAAAAACAAATGAATTATGCTAATGCAAAACAAATTCCATTTGTGGTTATTGCAGGAAAAATGAAATAAAAGAAGGCAAACTAACACTTAAAAATATGGTTACAGGTGAGCAATCACTTCTTAAAAGAAGAACTTATTGCTCAATTTCAATAAGACTATCAATTCATTTTAAAGTAATTAGTTCCTTTTTCAAAAGAAACTAACACTTTAAAGCAAAATGAAAAACATAGAGAATGAATTTGTTTTTAGTGCCGATCATGTACATAAACAAATCTTTCTCTATCTTTTTTTAAATAGATTTTTCATCTAATATTCTCCTATTTGTTGAATGAAAATCTAAATTAAAAGACATTTTATAGAACTACGTCAACATTGTCGAAAACATTCTATTTTTATAATAATGAAGCAATATTTTATATACGCATCTCTTGCACTTCTATGTTGGTCGTGCAGATAGCACCATTATAAACGAAAACGAGACTCTACCTTCGGTATCTTCTACTAAGCAAATGAAGAAAACCTCATTAATGTTAAGTTTACAAAGAGGTTATCTCTCAAATAGATAACAATAAAAAAATCAACTTACTTTACCAACAGGTAATGTAGAACTAGACAACTACCTTTCTTCTATAGGGGCTGAAAAGCCACTAGAGACAACTCCTTATGCGGGCGAAGCATGAAGCCACTCAGAAGGAAGAAGGTTGAGTTTATGGTACACAATCACTCTTAATCGCACAAAGAACGCAGTTACCAGAGCTTTAAACAACAAAAAGAACAGCAATATTACACTAGTTGTAGAACCTGTTTACACTCCTAAATTAGAAGAGTATACTGTTGTTGAAAGCCTCAACAAATAACACACGCTCTTCTCTTGATGCTCCTTTTTGACGACCCTTATTGGCCTCTTCAATGGGACTTATATAACAAAGGAAATATAGGTAACTACACAGATTCCGACGGAAAGAAGATTATTAGCTCTATAAAAAGATGCAGATATCAACGTAATCAATGCATGGCAACAAACCAAAGGAAATCCTAATGTGATTGTATCTGTGGTTGATGGCGGTGTAGATATTGAGCACAAGACCTTAAAGACAATCTTTGGGTGAATGAAGGAGAAATTCTGACAATGGAATTGACGATGACAACAATGGCTATATTGACGATGTCAATAGCTATAACTGTTGATAACAAAGGAACTATTGTGCCTCAAGACCACGGAACACATGTAGCTGGAACCATAGCAGCCAAAAATAACAATAAAAAAGGTATATGCGGAATTGCTGGGTGATGGAACTCCCAACTCAGGAGCACGTATAATGGTTTGTCAAATATTCAAACCCAACCCTAATTACAACCCCAATCTTCCTAATTCACTAGAGATCTCTCTACAAAGAGATGCGACTGTAACGGCTGCTGCCATTGTTTATGGAGCAAACAACGGGGCTTTAATTAGTCCAAAAACTCATGGGGATACGACAGCGAAGTAAAGAAAGAACCTCAAGTAATACATGATGCTATCGACTATTTCATCAAATATGCAGGGCTCAAAACCAAACTCTTTAATGAAAAGGTGGCATTGTTTTTCTTTGCTAGGAAACTCTGGTAGTGAAGAAAAGAATATCCAGGAGCAAATGAAAACGTTATTGCTGTTGCGGCAGCAACACCTGATTACAGCAGCATGGTATAGTAACTATGGCAGTGGGTGAATATTCTTGCCCCAGGAGGCAGTAGTCCGGATAACAAACGCTACCCTCTTCAAAGCGGAAAGCCTACTTCTGAAATATTAAGTACACTCCCTTCAAAGAACAATGTAAGTAAATACGGATATCTTCAGGGTACATCTATGGCGTGTCCACATATGTCTGGTATTGCAGCTCTTGCCATTTCTAAATTTGGAAGCGATTCTTTCACAGCAGAAGAGCTTAAGCAACGCATTCTATCAGGAGTGAAACCCATTGATTTAAGAGACTATAATGAGAATAAAATACACCAATAAATTGGGTATGGGTTATGCAGATGCAGCTCTAACTCTTGAAGAGTTTGATATGATACACCTGCCTCTACCCCACAATTCGTAACAAGCGAAACTCAAAGTAGCTCACTTCTATTCAACTAGGACTAACAAGTAGTTCTATTACCAGCGACAATACTTTTCAGATACCAATTTATTATTCTACACAACCCATTGTTTCTGTGAGATAATAGCACTAGCAATGTTTCGTATAGAGATGTTCCTGCTTATTACAATACAAGCAATAACAAAACTAAAAGTCACTATTGATGAGCTACAACCTGGCAGAAAATATTACTTTGCTGTGCAGAGACATTTGCTCGAAACGGCAAAAGCATCTATCTCGTTGTATATAATGGTTCCATAGCAACTCTTGTCAATACAGCTCCCGAAATTATCCTAATAAGAATGTTTCTGAACCTTTTGAGTAGCAGGTAAAGACACATTGCGCCTTACTTTCAAAATTATAGATAAAGAGATCATAGTTTTACATACGAAATATCTAAAAGATCATTCATCGATGATTGAGCGAGAAGAAGGAAGCCACAGTTATGTATGGGCGAAAAGAGATGTTTGAAGGTAAAAACTCATTCATCATCACTGCAAAAGACGAGCTAGGTGCATTGAGAACTCTTGAAGTTTTTCTTTATAACAAGACAAAGCCCTACCCTCAACGCTTTTGCAGCAACATCTATCTTGAAAAGAGGTGAAGAAAAGACCATACCACTCACTTCTTTCGTATTGATGAAGACCCACAAAGTGTTCAAATTGAGATAAAAAGTCAACAACACAATAGTGTTAAGGCGTCAATTAAAGACCAAGTGCTTACCCTCAAGGACAACAATTTGGCGAATCGACTCTTTCTTTATTGCTAACTGACAAGCATAATCAAACAAATAGCGTTGATATTACACCTTATGTATATATGAACAAAAGGCATTCTTAGTCTGTTCCCAACCATTGCAAAATAAGAAATGTTTATATCAAACTAGGTGACAAAATACAAGACAATGTGAAGATTGAGATACGCAATAGTGCCAATAAAATGGTGTTTGAACAAAGTTATAACACATCAACTATCAACTCATCTCAAAACACTTTACACATCAACACTGGCTCTTTCCACCAGGGAAGATATCAAGTAGTGTTGAAAGCAAATAACCAACAATATCAAGAATATTTCTTTAAGCAATAGATTTCATGAGAAATGTCATTTTTAACAACATTGGGCTTACTAGCCTTTTTCATCACTAACTGATGCCCAAAAGTCGCCCTATGCCTACTAGAAATGCCTGTTTCGGCAGAGCTTTATCGATTGGTAACACTTTAAAGGGTAGTCAACAAAGTCATTATATATTCACTAATCCATCTTCAATGATGCAACAAAAGCTCTAAAATGAATATTAGTTATGGGGCTGAACTTATTTCTTCAAAAGGCAACACCTCCTCTCTTCACGTCATTGATGGAGCTATTAAACATCAAAAAAATGCTTTCTTTGCAGGCGTAAGATATTGGCATATTGGTAGTAAGGACTCCTTTGTAGGTCTAACTGAGCACGAAAACAAATCATAAGAAAATAACAAAATGGCTTTTCTGTTGATTTAGGCTATGCTTATCAGTGGAATCAGCACCTAACATCGTATATAACAACGGGCTATTCACACGAAACGGGCGTTACTAAACAACACGCTTGGCAAAATAATATTGGTGTTACCTGGAACGATTCTACACAGTTTATAGGAAAAGACTTTATTTATAATATTGGAATATCTGCCGATCATTTAGGTATTATCAGTTATCGTAAGGTCACAAAGCGCTTTCTCCTCGCTTATCTGTTGGCGGAAGTGCTCATGATGCTCACCAATGCTCATCAAATAGAACTATTTGCAGATGCAGGCTTATACCCTTCTATTCAAAGGAAGTCATCTACAGAATGTTCTCTTGGTATTGGATATGCTCTCAATAATAAAATTAGAGTTAGAATAGATTCGCCATTTTGGGCGACAAGGATAATGATTGGACTATGGGCGCAGGCTATACCACTCAAAAATTCAATATTTTTGCAGCAAAACTCACTCCAAGTAGCGAACAACCTAATATTTTATATGCTCAATCTAGGACTTAATATTAAGTAAAACATCATTAAACTATTTCACCTGAGATAGTAATAACATAGAAAAGACGCTTTAGATCATTCAAACTTATGAACTAATCTAAAGGTCTTTCTTTTCATTATATACCAAGAAACTTATCTTATTTCTTTCTATAGAATTGTACTTACCTGCTGTAATAGTCTCGATGAGAGGTGGCAAATAAGTTAGTTCGTGAAGATCTTTGGGTGCTTCTTCGTAGAAGAAACCTGAGTTTTACCATCTGCTTGAACACACATTGTACTATAAGAAGAGTTTGTGTTTGATGCTTTATAAACACCGTTTCCAATCAGATGCAATATCCATAGAAGAAATACCATTTCTCTTATTCTTGATTAAAGAACCCATGTCTTTATAATACACTGACACGTCTTTTTCTACCAGGACCAGCAGGTACTACTCTGTAAAGTAGATATGTTTTTGTCCCTATTAGTGTTTCTTTTGCAGGAACTAAAAGTACTTCTCCGTTGCAAGGTGTACCAGCATTAGCTATTCCTCCTTTGCTTTTCTTGAGTCAACCTCAACTTCCCAAGCTCCAATCGCTTTCTTTAAATCTTTGAAATGGAAGATATTGAAATAGCGACCACCATCTTTTCTACTTGAAATAATTACTGATCCATCTGGCAACTCTTCGCATTTCACTTCGTCACCTTGAGGTGCACGACTCTGTGCACTGCCAAGAACATTCAAGTATCTCAAAATCATCAGAATAAACTACAAAATTACCCTTACGTGTACACAAAGCGGCATAAACACGATAGTATTTTCCTACCTTTACAATTGACGATTGGCACACTTTTCCAGAAGACATAAACATACTTGGATTAGTGTTATTGAAGAGTTTGTTATAAAACTCGTTTGTATGGTCTTTTGGTTTTGTCCAAACCCATTGTTTTTACATTATCATAAGATGCTCTTAAGGTCTCAATTCTTAAAGGATGTTCAACAGTTGAGCGTTGATAAGGAATATCACCTGATGCACATACCAATAAAAGTTCATTATTCTTACGATCTGCAACCAAGCAAGCATCGCCATAACCAGCATCTATTCCTTTACCTGTTCCTTCGATAATGATTTGCTCATCACTCCAAGTTTTTCCGTTATCTTTACTTGTTTTTCATAACAAGGTCTACCCTTCCATAGCCAATATCGGCACCTAAGGACGATAGTCGACAATTACAACGAGCTCACCTTTTACGGTATTAACGATAGCAGGAGACACGATAAGGATACTTTCTTACGCTATCTGTCTTAAACAAAACGGTTTGTGCAGCTACAGAAAGAGTGCAACAAAAAGCAAAATGAATGTGTAAAACGGTTCATAATTGTTTATTTTATGTTTTAATAACTGTTTTATATCAATACTATATTACAAAGATAAAGAATTAAAATGACATTCCATAATATGTTTTTATCTTTCTTTTAAAGAACAGCCTATCTTATTGCATTGTAAAGAGATGTTATTACATAGTAAAAGCATTGCTTTTGAAACTCAAAAACAATGCTTTTTATAATATCAATAATATGCTATCATTTTCTATCCAGTGAAACTGAGAATCTTAAGATTCAAATAAGTTTTACAGTTCAGCCTCCAGCTACCTTATTAGTATTGTCGAGATCTTTAATGATGTTCCCTTTCTCCAAGTAATAATATACGCTGTGAAATATCAATAGTGTGTTGAATATTATGACTACTTATTATCACTATAGACGATGTTCTTCACAATATGCGTGCAACAGGTGCTTTAATATATTTTGAGAAGAAGGGGTCTAGAAAGTTAAAAGGCTCATCTAAAAAGCACCAAAAGAAGGATGTAACAAGAATGCAGCTACTATACCTACCTTTTGTTTTATTACCTGCAGACAAACTACGGATGAGCATATTAGCGCCCAAAATATCAGCTCCTATGAAACGTGAGAAAGAAAAGTTAAATGATTTTTCTAACTGGTCGTTTGAGATGTTGAAAGCTGTGCAATGAAACGTAAATATTCGTCTGCTGTCAAGAAATCAATGTAGAAACGAATTATCAACAAAAGCACCTATAAATGGTTTCCACTTATCATTCTCTGTAGAAGAATAAGTGAGTTGCTCATCAATATGATAATTAATAGTCCCCGAAGTGGCACGAAGCAGATCTAACATCAACATAAAAAGAGTTGTTTTCCTGCTCCATTGTTTCCAACAAGTCCTACAATTCCAGGCTTTTCAATATCAAGGTGCTCGATATTAAGAACTGTTTTATTATCGTATTGCTTTGTGAGTTGATTGATTTCGACCTTCATAAATAGTTCAAATCTAAAAATAAAGAGGTGAAGAAGAAAAGAGCTTTTGCTCTCCTCTTCCACCTCTTATTATAATTAATTTCTTATAAGAAAAAGAATGTTTTAAAACGATGCCTTTTCCATGGCAGTTCTTAAACTTCTTACCGCTTCCACATGGACATGGGTCATTACGTCCAGGCTCTTTATCTTTCACATAAGGTGTATGATTCACCTGGTCTGCACCTTCTCGGGTATCGTAATTAGCCGCTTGTTGCTATGCTTCACGATCTAAATCCTCCTTTTGTTCAGTGTATTGCTGTGAATGTTGCTCTGGTGCAGCCTCTTGAACCTCATCTCCTGGAGCCTCTAAGATTTGTGCACGCATCAAGATACCTACGATCTTGTTGTTCATCTCATTCACCATTGAGTCGAATAGCTTAACCTTTCGAGTTTAAACACCAACAATGGGTCTTTTTGTTCATACGAAGCGTTTTGCACACTGTGGCGAAGTTCGTCTAACTGGCGTAGATTCTCTTTCCAACAATCATCGATTGTACCTAGAATAATGGTACGTTCGAATTGCTTAACCCACATCTTTTGCTTCTGTATCGTAAGCCTCTTTCAAATTACAAGGAATGTTGTACCACGTTGTCCATCTACAATAGGAACAAGAATGCGTTCGTATCTGTCTTGTTCTTCGTAAATAGGTTTAATTACGTTTCAAGCTACACTTTGAATTCCGGTCTGTTTGCAGAATGCAGCCATTGCAGATTGGAATGCACGCTCACAAAGATCCATTCTGTTTGTATTATGAATTCATTCTCATCGAATGGCAATTCCATTGCAAGGACTTTCAAGAATGATTCTTTACAACCTTCGAAGTCGTTTGTTTCAATAATATTAACAACTCGGTCCCAAATGAGTGTTCACAATGTCCATACCTATACGCTCACCCATCAATGCATGACGACGTTTTTCATAGATAACGGTACGTTGTTTATTCATAACATCATCGTATTCAAGTAGATGTTTACGAATACCGAAGTTGTTTTCTTCTACCTTCTTCTGTGCTCTTTCGATACTCTTAGAGATCATTGGAGCCTCAATTCGTTCACCTTCCTTAAAGCCAAGACGGTCCATTATGCTCTGAATACGCTCAGATGCGAACAAACGCATAAAGCTTATCTTCTAGAGATACATAGAAAACAGAAGAACCTGGGTCTCCTTGTCGACCAGCACGACCACGTAACTGACGGTCAACGACGGCTTTCGTGTCTTTCTGTACCTATAATTGCAAGACCACCAGCATCTTTTACTTCTTGAGAAAGCAGATGTCGGTGCCACGTCCCGCCATATTTGTTTGCAATAGTAACAGCACCTTTACCATCTTTTACTTTGTCCTAGCTCAGCCACAATGAGTGCTTCTTGTTGGTGAGTTTAGCATTAAGAACGTTATGAGGAATGTTTCTGAGTTTCAGCATACGTGAAAGTAGCTCAGAAATCTCAACAGATGTAGTACCAACAAGACAAGGACGACCGCTATTACGCATTTCTTCTACCTCATCAATCACGTATATTTCTCACGTGCAGTCTTATAAACTCTATCATCCATATCTTTTCACAAGATAGGGTTTATTAGTTGGGATCTCAACTTCATCCAATTTATAGATATCCCAAAGCTCTCCTGCCTCAGTACTTGCAGTACCTGTCATACCTGAAAGCTTGTGATACATACGAGAATAGTTCTGCAATGTGATAGTAGCAAATGTCTGAGTTGCAGCCTCAACCTTTACATGTTCTTTCCTTCGATGACTCAGTGCAATCCATCACTCCATCTTCTACCATCCATAATACGGCCTGTTTGCTCGTCAACGATCTTCACTTCACCGTCCCATAATAACGTATTCATCGTCTTTTATTGAACATAGTGCTAAGCCTTAAGCAATTGTTGTAGAGTGTGAACACGTTCGCTTTGTACTGCAGAATAGTTGAGGAAAGGCATCTTTCTTATCCAATCTTTCTTGGTCAGACAAGTTAGTTTCTTTCTCAAGTTCAGACAATTGAGTTGCAATATCGGGTAAAACGAATAGTTCTTTGTTATTTACTTCTTTAGCTAACCAATCGGTTCCACGGTCTGTAAGGTCACAACTATTCTGCTTTTCATCAACAACAAAGAATAAAGGTTCAACCCTTTTGGGCATCTCACGGTTATTATTTTGCATGTAATATTCTTCTGTTTTGAGCATACCTGCTTTGATTCGCTTCTTCTGAAAAGGAACTTAATAAGAAAGCTTATTCTTGGGCAATGACTTATAAGAACGATAGAGAGCAAGGAATCCTTCCTCTGTTAATTATCGTCTTTCTTCTCTCTTCCCTCAGCAATCTTTTGCTTGGCCTCGACTTAAATATTGTGTTGCTAAACGGCGTTGAACCTCTACAAGGCGTTCAACTGGTGGTTGATACTCTTCAAACATTTGATCATCCCATAGGAATGGGACCTGATATAATCAAAGGGTACGAGCATCGTCAATCAATATGAGTCAACCTCATCGACAATAGCATAGTTATGCTTACGTTGTACAAGGTCTGCAGGAGATATTGCCATGTTATCACGAAGATAATCGAGGCCAAATTCATTATTTGTTCCAAAGGTAATATCTGCCTCATACGCCTTTCTTCTCTCTGGAGGTTAGGGCGATGCTTATCAATACAATCAACTTTAAATCCATAGGAAACTCGTAAAAGTGGACCCATCCACTCGCTATCTCGTTTTCGCAAGATAATCGTTTACGGTTACGACATGGACACCAGTACCTGTTAAGGCGTTAAGAGAATACAGGCAGAAAGTAGACACCAATGTCTTACCTTCACCAGTGGCCATTTCGGCAATTTTACCTTGATGTGAAACGATACCGCCGAAGATTTGAACATCATAGTGAATCATTTCCCACTTCAAGTCGTTACCACCTGCGTCCAATGGTTGTGATATATTGCTTTGTCACCATCAATAGTTACAAAGTCTTTGCTTGGATCTGCAGCTAATTCTCTATCGTAATCTGTTGCAGTTACAATTGTTTCTTCGTTTTGCAAAGCGTCTTGCAGTGTCTTTTACAATTGAGAATGCAACAAAGGCATCACTTCATTGAAGAGCTGTTTCATATATCTCTAAGACTTCTTTTTCTAGCTTATCGATCTGATTAAAAATAAGCTTCTCTCTCATCAATAGGAGTTTCTTCAATACTTGCTTTAAAGCTTTGCGATCTCTTCTTTTGCGCTTCTCAGAGTTTTTGAACATAGTTCTTTATTTCTAAAGTCTTTGCTCTTAGTTCATCGTTGCTTAACTTTTCAATCTCAGGATATACTGCTTTTCACTTTCTCAACAAGTGGTTGTATGAGCTTCATGTCACGTGTTGACTTGTTTCCGAAAAAGATGATTGTAGGAATTTATTAAAATTCATTTGTATGATGTTTTTATTATTTACGGACTTAAAATTGAATTAATGTAAAAGTGCTGCAAATTTAGCAAATATAATTCAGAAAATAGCACTTTTAATGGCACTTCTTTTAGAAAAAGAGGTGCTAAAAGCACATGCATTTGGGGCACGAATGTGTGTGCATTCGCTATTGTTGGCCTGATATGCTCTACAAGAACACGTTCCTTTACTTGTTCTGGCTTAAGATTTAAGCCGTAAAAATAATGGGGAAAAGGAACAAAAAGAAAGTCTTGAAACAACCGGTGATGTGTATCTTCATTTAACAATCTCCACCCTGGGTAATATCTAAAAATGATATCACCACTTACCGATGTAGGATATGCCGATTTATGAACATCTACAACTCCTGCATTTTTGCTTAAGAAAATCTTTTGATTTATTGTATACTTCATCTAAAGAAAGACGTTTGTCTTCTATGAATTTTACGATTTAAGTAAACCTGATTATTATAATATGCATCTACATATTTTGCCCTGTCCATATACAGCACTTAAGAACATGTTCAGCAAAGATGCAGTTCTATTGATATAGAAAAGTGCCTGTTGGGATCTTATATTTCGAATAATCAATTGCATTTTCTGTATCATATCCAGTGCTTGTCAACTTTAAACAGCACCATATCACGTCCTATTTTATTCTCAATATGCTGAATAAGACGGGTTAGAACTCTATCAAGTCCAATATAAACACCTTCAAAAACCATTCTTTTTCTTGTTGCGCAACTTCATTACTTGCGCTTAAAGTTATAGCCAAATAATCAGTTATTTCATCTCGTCCAATAGCATTACCATCAAGACATTCTAATGCTAAATGTACGTGTCATGTATCTTTAGTCATCTGCTTTCCTCAAGAAGACTATTAAATACTTTATCCACTTTTGAATAGACAAAGGATAGTAATCTGAAGTTCTCCATTTCTTTGTCTTTTCATCAAGCCATAAGGCACCATCAGCTGCGTGACCCACAGACAAAACGGCAGCATCTCGATCTTTGCAACGCTATAAACAAGAGCACTTCCAGCCGATGCAATTTTCAATTCGTCTGCAAGTGTAGTCGTTGCAATGAATGATGGAGATGTATGATACTTCACATCGTCAACACTCGACTCTATTTTTAAGGACTTTCTATTGAGCCAATTGTTTGCAACAATACCGTTATACAAAGGAGAAGTACCTGTAGACAGAGCAGCAACAGCCGACGAACGGTCTAAAGGAGAGAACGAATAAGAGGCTTCATTTTATATACTTTTCCTTCTGAGAAAAGTTTCTTAAATCCTCCTGTTCCATATAAAGCAGCAAAACGTTCGATATAATCTGTTCGCAATTGGTCGATAGTTATATTCACAACTAATCGAGGAGCTTTAAGCATTTGCTGTGCATGAATGCCTAAACCCGATAACATTGCCAATATGAAAGCAGAAAGATATCTATTCATTTACTTTTACCTTATCTAAGTATTTTATATTTATTACATCTTATCAACAAAGATAATGCCAAAAAAATACATTCCTTCTGCATAGGTTTGAAATAAACCTAAGAACATAAAGAGCAGAATAAAGCCTGCAAGTACTTTTCCAATACGTATGTGCTTTATGCTTCAGCTTCTTTTCGAAACCACAGGCCATAACATAATGAGCGACAGTGGATTGAGCAGTAATATCTGAAAGTTTAATGTACAGTTGGATGCTGTGAGAATATCATTGCAAATAGAATCAATCCTGAAAGGCCTGTTATTAGCAGCAAAAGGCATCTAAATACCACATAATTACATTGCTTTTTAACCTGCAAAAGCGATGCTATTACAACGCAACAAAATACACCTATTATTATATATATAGGACGAATAGGTTCTGGAGTGCCTTTACTTTCCTCTGAATCAGGTAGAATTTGTACTGTTTCGGTAACCAATTTACGTTTTATTTGCTCATTAGAAACAATGCTTGCAGTACCAAAATCAACCATTAATTGATGTGGTAAGAATTGCTTTTGTTCAAAGCTTAAAAGCTTATCTGCCATCACTCCCAATAAAAGATCGTTACCAAAGCGTGCCCATAAATGGTTCTCTGTGCATTGATGAACAACAGTTCTATAAGTCACAAGCACTTCTTTTCTACCCCAATATCGCACCTTGCCGTTTATATTATCTAACAATATATCACGTGCTCGTGTTGTGCAATTATCATAAAAAAATAATTGTATCGGTAAACTTTATTATTGGGTTCAGCATTTCTTTGTAATGCATATAATCCGTTGTTTATCTTCATTTGTTAGATTTAGTTTTGTTGAACTACCTCACAGCCATAAGTTGCATATTCAGCAACGAAATATTCAAATGGTTCTATGCTCATTTCATAGTCGGTTAGTCCAAAACGAAACGCAAAATAAAGTATGGCTTTTTGAAAGAAAAACATGCATAATTCACCGCAACATCATCACCTGTTTCTTTTATTGAGCACTCGCAATGCTGTGTGTCCATACAAACTATATATCTGATTGTGTGGGAGCACAGGTCAATAAACTTATCTCTACTGAATCTAATTGAATGGAATTATTCAAAGACTCTTGAGCAGATGCTTGTAAGAAACGAGCAATAATATTATTAAAAATATCGCCTTTTATTTTGTATTTTTATATATTCCACGATGCAAAAATAACTTATATTTCCCACTTGTAATGCTCTTATCTCGTCAATAATTTTGCAACGAAAACATTGTAATATTGCAATCAATGAAGAAAATAATATCATCTGTTCTAATGTGCGTTGCTTGTGCAACCTCATACGCTCAAAGCGGAACAAACTCACCTTATAGTCAATATGGGATAGGTGTTTTATCTGAAAATCCAGGCGCTCAAAGTCGTGGTATGAATGGTTTAGGGGTGGATTTCACGAACACAATCAAAGTAAACTCACCTAAACCCAGCTTCTTGTTCGTCTATAGATTCACTCAGCTTTATATTCGATGCAGGTGCATCTGGTCAGATTACCCAATTTAAAGAGCAAGGTTCTACGTTTAATGCACGCAACGGAAACTTTGAATATATTATTGCTGGACTAAGACTTGCAAAGCATTTAGGAGCGAGTTTTTGGTTTTGTTCCTTTTACAAACGTTGGATATAGCTATTCAAACTCAGGAAAGATTGTTAATCCTAACGACGGAACAGTAACTCCATATACCAATACTTATAATGGTGAAGGTGGTTTACATCAAGCTTATTTAGGTTTAGGTTGGATGCCAATAAAGAACTTCTCTATTGGAGTTAATGCTTCATATATGTGGGGAAGCTATGAAAGAAGCGTCGTAAATCAATATTCTGATGCTTCTATCAACACACTTTCACGCAATTACACAGCTGATTTCAATAGTATTCACACTACTCTTGGATTCCAATATACACACGCTTTGAGTAAGAAAGATGCTGTTACTTTAGGTGCAACCTATAGTTTCGCACACCAATTAGGTGCAGAACCTGTATTTTCTATTATTTCAAGAATAGTCAAACCAGTGTTTCTGACACAACAACCTATAACGCAGGTAAGGGAATGAACCTGCCTTCAACATTGTCTTTAGGTCTTATGTGGAATCATGGTCAACGCTTAAAGTTGGGAGTTGACTATTCTTTACAAAAATGGTCGACTGCAAAAACACCTGTATATACAGAGACTAACAATGTAGGTTCATACGTATTAGTTAATAATATGTATAACGACAGACACAAAAGTAACACTTGGTGGAGAGTTTTGTCCAAACGTTTCATCTCGTCATTTCTTCTCTCGTATACGCTATAGATTCGGCGCTTCTCTTGCAAGTTCATATCTAAAGATTAACAATATCGATGGACCTAAGGAGTTTAGCATGAGTGCTGGTGTCGGAATTCCTATCATGAATGCATACAATTCACGCTCGCTTCTTAATATTTCAGCACAATGGGTAAACCAAAATAGTAGCTCTTTCATCAAAGAAAATAGCTTCCCGCATCAATATTGGTTTAACATTTAAAGCGAGCGTTGGTTCGCAAAATGGAAAGTAGAATAATAATTGTGTCAAAACATTTAATACATATTCTATTTATAATAACTACGGTATGTTCCTTTGTTTGCTGTTCAGAACAAAAGGAACATACCCGCTCCTGCTATTCATGAACGTGACTCTGCGTCTGTAATGACATCGTATGGTGTTAACACTTTGATATCAGATTCAGGCGTAATTAAATATCGTATTGTTACAGAACGATGGGAAGTGAACGAAATTAGAAATCCTAAACGATGGATTTTTGAAAAGAGTTTGTTCCTAGAACAATTCGATGAGAAATTTCATGTACAAGCTTTTATCCAATGCGACACGGCTTATTATTTCACAGAACAAAAGCTTTGGGAATTAAGAGGACGTGTAAGAGTATTAACAAAGGAAGGCTTACGCTATTTTAGTGAGCAGCTCTTTTGGGATCAATCTAAGCATGAAATATACTCACATGTGTACTCTCGCATTGTAACTCCTGAGCGAACACTTCAAGGAAGCTATTTCCGTAGCGACGAAAAGATGACCCGTTATAACATATATAACACTAAGGGTTCATTTGAAAAGGGTGACTTTGGTAGTAAAGAGTCTGAGCCTAATGCTCCAACTGATACCCTACAACAAATAATGAGACAGCCCAAGCCCACATCCAAAAGCTTAACGAGAATTCATTATAATACATATTACACAGAAAACAATTATTTAAAACTATATTACTCAATTGGATTTATCACTTATTATAGGAATTATTACCACCCTCATTCTATCTGGTTTCTTTTCAGGAATGGAGATTGCATTCGTCTCTAGCAATAGAATGAGAGCAGAAATTGATAAAGAAAAAGAAGTCAATTTCTACAAAGGTTTATAGATTTCTTTTATCGACATCCAAATGGATTTGTCAGCACTATGCTCGTAGGAAACAACATTGTGTTGGTTATCTATGGTATTCTTACAGCCCAATTGTTAGACAACACTATATTTAAAGAGATTCGATGTAGGTTTAAGAGTGACGTTAGATACCATCGTTTTCTACCATTCTTGTCATCTTTGTTGGAGAGTTTATTCCTAAAACAATCTTTAAGAATAATCCAAATAGTAAGCTCAGTTTCTTTTTCACTTCCCGCCTATTTATTTTATTGTTTGCTGTGGCCTATAAACAAGTTTACAACCTTTTTATCTAAGATTGTATTGAAAATATTAGGCAAAAAGTTGGAACACACTCCTGATGATGGAGAGTTTACAAAGTTAGACCTCGACTATTTAGTACAATCTAGTATTGATAATGCCAAAGGCGACAGCGACATGGTGGAAGAAGTAAAGATCTTTCACAATGTATTAGACTCATCGAGACACTCGTGTTCGTGATTGTATGATTCCACGAACGAAATTAATGCGATCGATATTAATGTCGCACAGACCAAGAACTCATGCAACGTTTCACCGAAAGTGGGCACTCTAAAAATCATTGTCTATAAAGAAAATATTGATAATATCATTGGTTATATCCACAGTTCGGAGATGTTTCATAGGGAAAGAGACTGGAGAACAAGAATTCTTGAGATGCCTTTTTGTACCTGAAACAATGGCAGTTAAGAAACTGATGTCTATATTCTTGCAACGCAAAAGAGTCTTAGCGTAGTGATAGATGAGTTCAGTGGCACCAGTGGTTTGATCTCTTTAGAAGACATTGTCGAAGAAATTTTCGGCGAAATTGAAGACGAACACGATAATAAAAAGTACATTGCAGAACAAACTGAAGATGGACAATACGTGTTATCAGCCCGCTTAGAGATTGATAAAAGTAAACAGAGATGTTTGACTTAGACATCCCTGAAAGCGATGATTATATGACCATTGGAGGCTTTATTTTTGCATCACTTTCAAACATTTCAAAGCTTAACGAAATCGTAAATATGAGACAGAAGTGCAATTTAAAATTATAAAGAACACTCAAAGCAAAGATTGAGCTTGTAAAACTAAAAAGTAAAGCAATAGAGCCGTTTTTAAAAGGCAAATATGTTGTTATTCAATAACTGAAAAAGTAGTTTTTGTGCTCCTTTGTGTTTTGCAATGAATCACAAGTTAACACTACTAATGTAACGATTCTTTTGCAACTCGCTTAGTATTCATTCTGAAAATAATAATAAAAACAAAAATAAACAATGTCAGTATTAGGAAAAATCAGAAGCAAAAGTTGCTGTCCTTGTAGGGCGTTATAGGATTTGCCCTATTTGCCTTTATTATGAAGAAGCATTCCGTTCGTGGGAATCTAACCGCAATAACGATCGCCAACAATTGAGGTAAAGTGTTGGGAAAGAAACTGATGTACAAAATTTCAAAAACTTGTTGAGAGAGTATTCTGAGTAATTAGATGCAACAAGGTAAAAAGCGCTTGAAGTGAAGAAAACAAGCTCAAATCAGAGACATGGTTTGGAACACTTTGTTCAAAAACAAAATTGTTGAGAAAAGAGGCTGAAGCTCTTGAGCAACTGTTACAGATGGAGAAATTCAAAAACGTGCTAAAGGCTGGTACAAACCAAATGCTTATGGGCACACCATTCGTTAATCAACAAACAGGTAGATTCGATGTTAATGCTTTAAAGAAGTTCTTAGCAGACTATAAAGACACAAAAAGCACTAATCCTCAAATGGCTCAACAGTATGAAAACTTGTATAAATACTGGATTTTCATCGAAAAGAATCTTCAGTCAACAATTGCTTGCACAAAAATATCAAGCTCTTTTGCAAACTGCTTACTTTCAAATCCAGTAGAAAGCTAAGATGGCTTTCAAAGATAATACTGAAGAAAGTAATATCCAATTGGCTTCATTCCCTACTCTTCTATTGATGATAGCAAGATTACTGTGACTGAATCTGACTTAAAGAGTAAATATGATGAGCTAAAGAACGTTTCAAACAACCAGTTGAAACACGTAATATCAAATAATCGACATTCAAGTTAAGCCTTCAACAAAAAGACACTGAAGATCTTAGAAACAATTTGCAGGATACGCAAAAGACCTTTCTGAGACTACAGATGTAAACAATGTTGTTGCATGAAGCACATCACTTATTCCTTACCTTGGTGTTGCTGTAACAAAGAATGCATATCCACAAGACATTTGCAAACAAGCTAGATTCAATGGCTGTAGGACAAGTTTCTAACGTATTTGAAAGCAACTTGGATAACACTCTTAATGTTGTTAAACTTGTAAAGCAAACAACAATTACCCGATTCTGTACAATACAGACAAATCCAAATCGGTGGTGCTACAGCAGAACAAGCACACAAAACAGCTGATTCTGTTTTATCAAGCACTTAAAGTGGAGCTGACTTTGAAGTTCTTGCAAAGAAATATGGACAAACAGGAGATAAGGTTTGGTTAACTACTTCACAATACCAAAACGCACCATCTCTAGACAATGACACCAAAACTCTTATTGAAACATTGAACACTCTACCTGCAAACGAAGTTAAAAACATTGCTTTCACACAAGGCAATATCATCGTTCAGGTTCTAATCGTTCAGCTTTCACAAACAAATATGTAGCTGCAGTAGTGAAGAAAAACATCGGTTTCTCTCAAAACACCTACACAACAGCATACAACAAGTTTAGCTCTTTTGTTGGTACAAACCCACAACTCCTGAGGCTATAACAAAGAATGCTGCAAAGGTGGTTACACTGTATTAGAACGTAAAGACGTTACAACTGCAGAACACTATCTTGCAGGAATTCACGGAACTCGTGACGCTTTGAAATGGTTGTTCGATGCAAAAGAAGGCGAAGTATCACCAATGTATCAATGTGGAGATAACGATCATCTTCTACTTGTTATCCTAGATAAGGTGAATCCTAAAAGGCTATCGTTACGTAACAGACCCACAAGTTAAAGAAATTGTTAAGGCTGAAGTAATCAAAGACAAGAAGGCTGAACAACTAATTGCAAAGGCTAAAGGGTGTGAATAGCATTAACGCTGCTAAAGCAAAGGGTGCTACTATCTCTGAAGTTGCACAAATAACATTCGCTGCACCAGTATTTATTCCAGCTACAGGAGCAAGCGAACCAGCTCTAAGTGGTGCAGTTTCTGCAACTGCAAAGGTAAGATTCAGTGCACAACCAGTTAAAAGGTAACGCTGCAGTTTACCTATTCCAAGTAACTGGAAAGGCAACAAACAACGTTCCATTTTAAGGCTGACAGAAGAACAAAAGCTTCGTCAAAAGTACATGCAATATGCAGGTTCATTCATGAACGAGCTTTATCTCAATGCAAACGTAACCGATAACCGTTATTTATTCTTTTTAATTAAGAAGGTAACCTATTAGGTTTTCGATTTATAACTCATCATCCGCAATGTTCAATATCGAGCATTGCGGATTTTCATTATCTATTCCACTACCAATGCATAGAACTATTCTACCACAAGAATAGAAATTTAGAATATACAAGCAAGAAATTGGTTCAACTCCTTTTCTATCTCCCAGAAAAAGCTATCCTTTTATCAGATAAAAGCATTGAGATGACCATGTAAAAGCATTTCTTTTACACTATAAAACGATAGCTATTACTCTCAACAAGCGATAGCAATAAAAAGAATAAGATGTTAGTAAGGACGAATTATCTGAGATCGATACACCTTAATACATATTTTTGTCATCCAAAAGAGCAAAGCAATTAAGATATAACACAATCCAACTTTACAACTCATCAATATACACATCTGCAATAAAAGCATAAGGAAGCCCTGCAATCCACCTTAAAACAGCATTAAGTTTATCAATCAAGTCACAAGCAATAGTCATTAAAACAATGATTTTTCCATACAAGACACTACCTAATAACGACACGAAAGCCGTATAAACTACTACAATAAACACAGGAACAGCAATGACATTCATAAGTAGGAAATAAGTAGGAAAAGCCACCAAAATAGTATAAAACCAATGGAGCAACACCAATTTGGGCAGACAAACTCACCGCCATCATCTTCATAATAGCATTCAAAAAGCCTACCAATAAGCGTGTCGCAGGACTTAAACAAAGGTGAAAAGAGGATAAAATAAAAAGATAGCCAACACAGACAGGAACGACATTTGAAACGATACATCCCATAATAACAAAGGATTAGCAAACAACAATACCAAAAGCGGCACACGAAAAGAGAATTCAATGAGAATACTTTCCGATTCAGGAGCTGTATAAATGTCAAGATAGAAAACATCACAGCAGCACGCAAAACACTAACAGGTAATCCCACTATAAAAGGCATAAATCCATATAGAAGTAAGTACTATACAGGCTCTTATCAATGCAGAAGAGAACGATCTTGTTAATAATAGCAAGAGAAAAATAACACTGAGATGCAATCCCGATAAAGCTAAGAGATGAGAAGTACCTGTTTGACTATAAGTTGCTCGCAAAAGATTTGCTAAACTTGTCTTTTCGCCTAATATAACAGCTTTCAATATCGCCTTCGACTCATTACTTCCCGCTCACTCTTTTCCATTTGTTTCCAGTAACCCGTAACGTATATTTAAAGCCTTTATCTTTATCTGTTCAAACACAGGAAGAATTCTACTCCTTTACCACATATTGCCAATTAGAGGGAAGAATAAAAAGTTTTTACCTACTATTCCAGCACACTTCAAACGCTTGAAATAGCTTTCTAACCTGCTATCTGTAGAATGTTTCAAAGTTCATTAATTCAAAATTGATCCTAACCAACTCCCCATTGTCACCTGTTTAAGTTCCTTTTCACTTTCAGAAATAGACTTGCCTGAACTTTCATTTCCTCATTCGCCGATCCATAATCATTAACGGAACCATAACTACTTTTCCATGTCGTTCGGGCATATCCAATACCACAGCATTATAACATACTGAATTAGAAATAGGTCTTTCATATTCTAATTGCATACTATGTAGACGCACAACCACCTACTGAAAAAGAGCGCAAAGGAATAACAATAAACTCGCCATTGTTTTCTCGACTGACAGAAAAAGCAACAATCGTCAAAATAATCATTGTCTGCCAAAAGAAAGGTGGCAACTCTGTCCCACAATAATAAGCCATTACAATGCCTAAGATAAACACCAAGGCAATACGCAACATGGGGTTACATAGTAAAAATTGTTTAGTAGTCATTGGATAATAGTTCTTTGATAATTAAGGTGCGATCAGATTAGGGTTCGTAATCGGCAATAACATCATTCATAAAGTCCATCATTGGCTTACCAATCTTAAAAGATTCTCACCACTTCTTCAATCCATTTATCACCTTCAAAAGAAATCATCTGCGCAAAGCGAACCCCATGCACAATAGTCTTTCATTCTTAAGTAATTCATGTGATTCATAATCACGTGGAAAGTCTTTAGGACAACTCTTTAAGCACTCAAGTCCAAAATCCTTTAGAATGTTCATCCCCCATTTTGAAGCATTTGGAGTACCATATGTTTCAACAAACTCTTTGTTTTCCACTCTCGCTCTCCACTCATCTATATTGCCTATTATCTCATTTCGGCATGCAGTTAAAATGTTAGTTGGCAAGAAATAAGAACCTATAGCAACAAGAGTCTGCCCTTTTTCAATATGAAGGTAGTAACCTCCACAAAGCGACTTGCGTCCATTCATGCATATATAAGCCCCAAGATGGTTTTTATAAAGGTGACTTATCGGGTGAGAAACGAGTATCTCTATTGAAACGATAGGTACAATCTTTTACTGTTAGATGAGCAATGGATTTGGATCAAATTGGGATATTGCTGTAATGAGCTTTGCTATTCCTTCTTCGAAAAGAAGCTCTACAAACCGTATATTCTTCTTTATGTTCTAAGAACCATTCTCATATTATTGGCAGTGATATCTGCCAAAAATTTATTTATTCGCTTTGCTTGCATAATCTATTTTACAATTATATTAACGATGTAATGATATTTTATTAGATACCATAAGATTATTCTAACTTTGAATCTTCAAGCAGTTTTGGACAAATCTTATCAAAAACACACTTTGCACACTGTGGATTTCTACTTATACAAACGTATCTTCCATGCAATAGAAGCCAGTGATGAGCGTTCGGAACATCTTCTTCTGGAATGTATTTATAGAGTGTTTCTTCCACTTTCAATGGTGTATTGGCTGCCTTTGGTACAAGTCCCATGCGATGACTAACACGATAAACGTGTGTATCTACAGCCATTGTAGCCTTTCAAAACCACACTGCTTGCACCACATTTGCGGTCTTTCGTCCCACACCAGGAAGCTTCATAAGGTCTTCTCTCTTCTCTGGCACTTCTCCATTGAATTGCTCTACCAGCATTTTTAGCCATCTCAACAAGATGCTTTTGCCTTTGCATTAGGGATAACTTACACTGCGATATATGTTCAAAAACCTCATACACTTCTGCTTGCGACATCGCCAAAGGTGTGGGGTAAGCAGCAAACAATTCGGGAGTTACTTGGTTTATTCTTTTATCGGTACACTGCGCACTTAACAACGTTGCTACAATCAATTCGAAAGCTGTTGTGAATTGTAATTCAGTGGTAGTGATGGGCATTTCTTTTTCTAAAAATATGCCAAAATATACTCATAACGTTCTTTACGTGTCATATTGCAAATATACAAAAACAAAGAAAAAGAGCCCTTTTATATCTTGCTTTTTAGTAACTTTGTAAATGATTATTGATAAATTATTGACAAGAATAAAAGAATAGAAGGTTATTCCATTCTTTTTAATACACTTCTGGATAGATATGATAAAAGCATTATTCTTTTGATATCGACGGAACATTGGTGAGTTTTAACACTCACAAGATAGCCCAATCAACAATAGATGGTTTAAATATTGCCAAAGAAAGAGGCATTAAGATATTTATTTCGACAAGGCCGTCCTTTATCGTTCATCACAAATTTAGGTGAGATAGAACATCTCATTGATGGTTATATCACCACCAATGAGATCTTACAACTTTATGGGTAAGTCTGTTATTTCAATGCATTCCATTCCCAAAGAAGAGGTTTTCACTCTTGTTAACTATCTCAATAAACACGAATATCCTGCTATTTTGGTAGGAACCGACACCACTGCTGTTATCAATCATAAAGCCTATAGTAGATCGTCTATTTATAGATTCATTTAAAGTTACAACTATTGATTATTCTATTAAAAGCGGAAACGGTTCTTCAAAAAGATATCCTTCAAATAACACCATTCATCACTCAAGAGCAACAAGACATCATTATGCCTGATATTCCTCATTGTTCTGGAGAACGATGGCATCTGAATTCATTGATATAGTGAACAAACACGCCTCTAAAGGCAAAGCCGTATCGGACATTGTTGCATACAATGACTTGTTAGTGCTGAAACTATGGCTTTTTGGAGATGGTGGAAATGATATCTCAATATTACTAAAATCTGGTATTGGAGTGGCTATGGGAAATGCTAATGATGATGTAAAAAGCAATAGCAAACTATGTAACTTCATCTGCAGATGACGACGGAATATACAAAAGCACTCAAGCATTTTTGAGTGATATAACAATTTGATGAGATACAAAAATGATTCTTTAAAAGGCTCAATTGGCACTTTAAAGAATCATTTTCTTTAACAACTTTCTGCTAATCTTGAAATATACTCTCTTAACTCGTTCGCTTATAGAGTTAAAAACCTCATAAGGAATGGTGCCTAAGGTGTCTGATAGCACTGTAACGGGTAACTTATCACCAAATATTTCCACGCTATCTCCCTCTTTTACAAAGTATGTCTGTGACATCAATCATAGCGACATCCATACATATATTGCCCAAATATGGAGCCTTATGTCCATTTACTAAGCAGTAACAATTTCTGTTTCCAAGACGTCTATCCAATCCATCTGCATAGCCAATAGGTATTGCAGCCACTACAGTTCACGCTCAACAGTACCTTTTCTGCTATATCCTACGGTTTCATTGCGACCTATTTTTGTGCATTTGCAATATGGTAGTACGCAACGAACACACATTATTAATAATCTGATTATCACGACTATTGATGCCATATAGGCTAAACCAAACCTACACATATCGAGTTGACGATCGGGGAAGTAAGTATTCCTGCACACTATTGTCGATATGTCGCAGATATATGATGTGTGAAAGCAGCTGCAATTGCACTTGCTTTATCAAAAGACTAAACTGGTGCGCCGAGAAGTCATCGAAATTATCACTATCTGAACCGACAAAATGTGAGAAAACACTACGTGGAATAATGGTATTTTGGTGCTTCTTTAAGATCAATATCAATCGTTCCATATCATTAATAGGATCGAATCCCAATCTATGCATGCCCGTATCGAGCTTAATATGTATTGGATATTGAGTGATTCCTTCCTTCTCTGCTTCTTCAATTAAAGCCTCTAAAAAGACGGAAAGAATATACTTCGGCTCAAGTTCATAATCGAATATCGTTTTAAAAGACGACATCTCAGGGTTCATAATCATGACATTTGCAGTCACACCGTGCTTTCTTAGTGCCACACCTTCATCAGCAGCAGCCACTGCAAGATAGTCAACTCTATGGTCTTGAAGGGTCTTTGCCACCTCAACAGCATCCCGAACCATATCCATTTGCCTTAATCATACACACCAATTTCGTATCTTGTTTCAAATAAGAACGATAAAAATTGAGATTCTGAACCAAAGCACTTAGATTCACTTCTAATGTTGTTTCGTGTACTTTTTTTACCAAAAAGCTCGGTTATTTTATCAAAACCAAAGCGACGTGCACCCTTTAATAAGATGATGTTATCACGTAAATTCGAAAATAACTCACTATCAATAAAAATCTTGAACTGTTAGAAAAAGGAGCTTTGTTGCTGCTCAAAACAATCTTTATGCGCACATATTTCAGGTCCAATGCCTATGAATTGATCTACACTTCGTTGTTTCATCAACGCAGAAACCTCGCTATAAAGCTGAGAAAGAGGCTTTTCCTGTTTGATAAATATCAGCAATATCAATACTCTTTGACGCTCTTTAGCATCTGGTCGACGGCTCATAAAGTCTAAAGCGATATCAGAGTGAGTTGATATCTGAATTGTAAGAATCGTTGATAAGTGTACAATCATGTCTGCCTTCTTTCACCTCTAAGCGCATCGCAACAGGGCTCTAAAGAAGCCATTCGCTCTTCTATTGCATTCTTATCTATACTAAGTATAAGCCAACAGCTAAACATTCAATAGAATCTTCGATAGAAGCTTCATCAATAAAAGGTATCTTATAACTACCTTCTATGCCTTTATACGAATAAGATATAATGCTATCTGCATTGTTTTTCAACACTTTAGAAACATAAAGGGTTGCCTTTTCATTCTGTCTCGATACCGAAAAGCGTTGCCCTTCAAATGAAAATTGCTCTACACAACGTTTCACTAAACTATCATCTTCATTATAAATAAGAAGCTTTGAATCTGTAAATAGCTTTAATTTCTCATTACATTTCTCTTCTAAAAAGTGAAATTCTCTTGATGTGCATCACCAATGGTTGTTAATATACCTATTGTTGGTTGAATAATGTCACGCAATGAGTCCATTTCTCCAGGCTCACTTATTCCCGCTTCGAATACTCCAAGCTGCGTATTGTTTGTTAATAACCATACAGAAAAGGAACTCCCGTTTGCAGAATTATAGCTTCTTGGACTGCGGATAACAATCAATGAGGGGCGAAAGAAGCTGATAAATCCACTCTTTCACCATTGTTTTTCCGTTACTACCAGTTATTCCTATCACTGGAATAGCAAATTCATCACGATGTCTTTCGGCTAATCTTTGAAGGGCATCAAAAGGGTATTTGACACCTATGAAAAATTGGAATTAGGATATAACACCTCGTAATTATCAGGAACTTCATTTACAACAAAGTTGCGAACGCCACGCTTATACAAGTCGGATAAATATCTACTTCATCATTACTCATTGTTTTTATGGCAAAAACAATGTTTCTTCTAAAAACATAACGACCTACTGTCTGTTAATAAGAATACAATAGAAGCGTTAGTTCTACCATATCGGCGTGCTCCTATCAATGCTGTTATTCTCTCAATTGTATAAGTCATCACCCTATTTCCTTATCTTTTTCTTTTTGTTTCTTCTTTTTGTATTTGTCTGCCATATCAATGAAATCAGAATTACAAAAAGCCTTCTACTTTCATTCTTATAGCCGACATACATTACTTTAATAGTTGCACAAAAAGTACAATAAAATTTGAAATGCTACATCAATATTACGCAAAAACAGAATAAAAAGTTCAACTCTATTTGCACCACTTGTTTATCTTCTCGAAAATAAACACATTGCTTATTGTCAGAAAAACAAGAATACATTTAGTTCATCTTTTTCATTAACTTTGCAGCAATAATATAAAAGAAGAATGAATAAGTTTACATCTAAGATAGCAAAAAGAACTGAATCTTTCTTGCCAAAGTGGTAGAGAATACCCTAGAGCTCTAAACAATGGAGCATAATTCCATTCATTAGTAGATATAGAAAGAACAACGGAGGCTTAGACGAGGTTAATATTAGACTTAATAAAAGGACTTATACGATAAAGAGTGGAGCTTTCTAAACGCAAAGAGACTGTTATCAAAACCATAACTGAAGCGGGAAAGATGACAAAAGAATTGCTCCAACAAATTGAAGAATACTTTAATGCTGCCCAATTAGAGGGATCTTTACTTGCCATTTAAGCCTAAACGTCGTACAAAAGCACAGATTGCGAAGGAAAAAGGACTTGAACCTCTTGCGCAATTCATCATGATTCAACGTGAAAACAATATCAGAACAAAAAGCAAGAGCATTTTCTTCGCCTGATATTAAAGATGTAAATGAAGCTATAAAAGGTACTCAAGACATTATTGCTGAATTGTTTTCTGAAGACCAAAGAGCACGACAAACGCTTAGAAAGAACATGCAACACAGAGGCAATTGTTGTGTGCAAAAGCAGAAAAAAGGCATTGAACTTACAGAGGAAGCACTTAAATATAAGGATTATTTCAACTATTCTGAACGCTTAAAAGATGCTCTTCTCATCGTCTTTTAGCTATTAATAGAGGAGAAAAAGAAGGCTTTTTGTCTATTAATATTGAGTTAGACGATGATGCTTTCATTCAAGAATACCCGTTTCTTTATTAAATCGAATGGAAAAAGCAGCCCAACTCATTCACGAAAGCCATTGAAGATGGATATAAACGACTTCTTTTTCCCTGCTATAAAGAATGAGGTTTTAGCTCTAACAAAGGAACAAAACGGATGCTGAAGCCATTAAGGTTTTTGCCGAAAATCTACATAATTGCTCCTTGCAGCTACCATTGGGACAAAAAGAACCCAGGCATTGATCCTGGATTTAGAACAGGTTGTAGGTTGTTTGCCTAAACTCTAGAAGGCAATCTATTGCATCATACGGTTATTTTCCTAACGCTCCACATAATAAAAGTAAAGGAATCTCAAGATACCATCAAACAACTTGCGTCTAAATACGATATTGAAGCCATTGCAGTGGTAATGGAACGGCAAAGCAGAAAACGGTTTCTATTGTTAAAGGGATTGACTTTTGCAAAAGCAACTCGATGTTTTTGTGGTGAGTGAAGATGGTAGCTTCTATCTATTCGGCATCGAAAATTGCCCGTGAAGAGTTCCCTAATAGAAGATGTAACTGTGCGTGGAGCGGTTTCTATTGCACGCAGATTGATGGACCCTTTGGCTGAACTTGTGAAGATAGATGCCAAAAACATTGGCGTAGGTCAGTACCAACACGACGTTGATCAGAATGCTCTTAAAAAGAGTTTAGATGTAGTTGTGGAGAGTTGTGTTAACTCTGTGGGAGTGAATCTCAACACTGCTAGCAGCTCTTTGCTCACTTATGTAAGTGGACTTGGTCCTTCTTTGGCTCAGAACATTGTTGATTTCAGAAGCAAAAATGGTGCTTTTAGCTCACGCTCTCAATTGAAAAAGGTACCTCGTTTAGGCGATATTGCTTTTCAACAATGCGTAGGTTTCCTTCGTATTCCTAACGGAAAACACCCTTTAGACAATACTGCTGTACACCCAGAGAGCTACCATATTGTTGAAAAGATGGCGAAAGACGCTCGCTGTAGCATTGAGATGCTTATTCAAGATAAAGCAAAACAAAAGGAAATTGACCTTAACTTATATGTTACCAATGAGATAGGGACTCCTACTCTACAAGATATTATGACCGAATTAGATAAACCTGGACGTGATCCGAGAATGCAATTAGAGCATTTTGAATTTGATTCTAGAGTCAAAGAAATAGGTGATTTATCTATAGGAATGGTGCTTCCTGGTATTATAACCAACATAACTAACTTTGGAGTATTTGTTGATATTGGTGTACATAACGATGGATTGGTTCATGTTTCTGCAAATAACCAACAGATATATCAGTAGTCCTACCGATGTGGTTAAACTGCATCAACACGTCCAAGTCAAGGTTATTGAGGTTGACTTTGCAACGCAAACGAATTGCATTATCAATGCGTTTGAACGAGAACGAAATAAATTAGCACTAAACTATATTTTTGATAAAGAGGAAAGAGATGAAGAATATTGCTATTATTGGTGGTGGAGCTACTGGCTTCTTTGCTGCTATTACAGCAAAAGAAACAAAATAAAAACAATGAAGTTTTTATCTTCGAACGTAGTAAAAAGGTTCTTTGCTAAGGTGGCAATAACAGGCGGTGGACGATGTAATGTAACCAATTCGTTCAACGAAATATCATCCCCACAACAACTTATCCACGTGGTCACAAGCTATTAAAAACGTTTTTATTTAACATATTCGACTATACTTCTTGCTATCAATGGTTTGAAGAACATGGAGTAAAACTTATAACACAAGAAGATAATTGTGTTTTTCCTCAATCTCAAGATGCCCAAAGTATCGTTCAATGTTTGGAGAATGAAGCTCACAAATTGGGTATCAAAGTAATTACAGATCATTGGTTAGAAAACATTGAAGCACAAGAAAAACGGAACTATATGCTTGAACTTCAAAGACAAAGGAAAGAGATATTTCGATGCAGTTGCTATAACAACAGGCGGCTCTCCACGTATAGAACCATTGCAATACCTTGCCAAATGTGGCCTCAAGATAGAACAACCTGTCCCCTCTCTCTTCACCTTTAACATCAACAACAATAGTTTAAAGTCGCTAATGGGAACGGTTATACCCAACGCCAGCCTACATATTCAGGCTCAAAGATCAATAGTAGCGGTGCACTTCTCATCACTCACTGGGGCATTAGCGGTCCTGCCACCCTTAAACTATCTTCGTATGCAGCCCGAATTGCTAAAGAACAGAACTATAAAATACCTATAGCAGTTAACTGGGCAAATGGCTTTAGCATTACAGAAGTTGAGAAATTATTAAAGACACCATTCAAAACAATCCGCAAAAAGCAGATTTCATCTATCCGTTTTCTAGATATAACCAATCGTGTTTGGACCTTCCTTTTTATCACGTGCAGACATAGATTGCCAAAAGAAATGCAATGAGTTGAGCAAGAAGATGATTAATAAACTCATTGAAACGCTTACAAACGACATCTACACCACTAACGGAAAGGGAGCCTTTAAGGAGGAATTTGTGACCTGTGTGGTGTTTCTTTGAAAAAGTATTAATAACAATACACTAGAAAGCAAGCATGTTCCTAACTTATATTTCGCTGGCGAAGTGCTCGATATTGATGCTATTACGGGTGGTTTTAACTTGCAAGCTGCATGGACAACAGGCTATGTTGTGGGTTTAAATATTGGTAAAGAATAGCCCTATTTTAGGCTTATTCCTCTCATAATACACATCAAACATAACTCTCTTACAATCAACATTATACATTATATCGATGAAAGTAATTAATAAAAGCATACTTTTTTTACTAACCAAAAAGCTATGATATTACATCGTAAAAAGCATTGCTATTATCGTGTAAAAAGCAATGTAATTGGAATATAAAAATAAAAGAGTTGTTTTATTGACTACAAGCTTTCGAAATATTGTAGCTCGTTAGTTACATCAAGTAAGGGGTATTTTTTTCCACAATACTATTGAGTTTTTCAATACTTGATTGCTTGAAACTTTATAAACTCATTTGATGTTGTATCGAGCACTTTATGCGCCAAAGCTTGTTTAAGAGGACGCCATTCTGCAATAAAATCTACAGTTGATGGGCTGAAATAAGTATCACTAAAACGTTCCCAAATATAGTCTACTGCCTGCTCTGTGGGGTGCAACATATCTGCAGCATAAAAGCGATAATCTCAACTCATCGTTCACTATCTCGTAAGCAGGGGAAATACTCTACCGTATCAGGATAGCGTTCTAAAAAAGCTGTTGCGATGAAAGTAAGAGGGTTGCTTTTCGATAACTGACTGCCATGAGCCGTATTTAGCATATCGAATAGGACTAACTGTAACAATAATTTTTGATGTCTTTATTGAGTTCTATTAATCTATCAATAGCTAAACTCAAATAGTTTACACATTCTTCAATGCTCAATTGCTCTTCACGAAATAAGTTTTGAGGCTGCTTTCGGCAATTATCTACAATCTCATTGGTCTCTTTTAAGATATAAACTCTATTGGTTCCTAAAGTGAGAATAGCATAATCTGGAACAAAGGAGATGCGTTGAATGATGTGATAAACACTCGCTGGATTATACATTACACCATAAGGATTCACCAAAGTGTTGAACTTCTCGGCGGTAAACTTCTTACCCATATTGTCTGCAAAAGCATGAACCTACAAACAACATACGAGCAAATGGATCGATAGAAAAACTGCTCTTGGGTATATCTACAATTGTTCTAAACTTCATATCACACCTCTTCTTTAAAATAAAGACACATTCCAAATCCTAAACTAAGCGAATTAAACGATATCTTTCTACTGAAAAGAATCTTTTATCTTCATTACACTTCCTTCTGAAGAAAGCCCCCATCGGCTCTTTAACATCATAAGAGAAAGGTGCTCTTGAATGGTCATAATTAAGTTGAACTCTAAACGCTTATTCCTTCTTTATGAGCCCAAATGCACGACAAGCCTGCACCATATATCCAAGAAGGTTTGGAAGATAAGCTCATAAACTCAGTAGAACTATACCGACTCGCTATTTTAAAGGTTCTAAATGTTTTAATATTGCAGTACGTTCGCCTGCCTTTTCACACCTGTTGCTGGACTGCTATTTTGTAGTTGTATCAACTCACTTTTCATTCTATTGGCATTGATATCCAACACAGCATCTACCTTATAGTCCATTAAAAACGCTGTCCTACAAGGAGGTTTGCGCCAGTCGCAATCGAGAAGACAAAGGATAAAGAGAAATATAGACCATGCCCTGATAATCGAAAAGCACCCATGTATGTAGACTCAACTCCAACGAATTGTGCATTAGATTTCAAGATATTGGCAAGCAGTTGATCCTCTGTTACATAATAACGGAAGCCATTCGACAAATCAACTGATGCTGTTACGGGTACTGATATCACACGAAGTTTACCTCCAACACCGATATTTGGGTGAAAAAAATAGGCACCTTCGAGATTTACTGACGATCCTGTTCAAAGTGAAGTTCTAATCCTAATGGATTGCTTACGCCTCTCTATCATTTAAAGCGTATGGATTTCCATTTGAATCGTGATGATCATAGATATTGTTAAGGGCAATTTTATTCGGTCCATCATATACTTGTACACCCAAAACTCAAGAAAGATGGATGTTTAGAAACATCGTAAATGCCTGTTTGTCTACTACCCTTTGGATTCCTTTTTGCTTGAGAATAACATCTGAAAGGAAGTAACCTAGGTCGGTAGAGACTGATTCCTATACCCGCACCAACTAAGACATCCCACTTATCCAATGGCGGTTATTTAGCACTCGACCAACTCCTGTTATAGGGTTGCTAAAAAGAATAACCTGCAATACTATAGAGTGGACTTCTTGTCTGCCCATATTCCTTATGTAATATCGTAGCTGCGGCGAAAGCGAAGGCCGTATGGCCTGAAGGAAAACTGTTTTTTGTGCTTCCATCGGGGCGCATCTCACGCACAGAGTAGTTTCGTACTATTTGTTGCTATCCCCATAAAGGCAAGCGAAAGGGCATTACTTAACGCCAACCCTTTCCACGAACTGCGTCCTTCTACACCTGAAGCCTGATGCCCATGTTCAATTAAAGGCATATACTGGGTGTAATTATCGAAAGATTTATGATAACGAGGTGTGAAATAGTGCCTCATACTTCTGAGTGCTCTTTCTGATGCTTAATAAAAAGCCTGGTGATAAAACCTAAAGCCTACATAAGAAAAGTGATAATTGAACGCATTGCGGTTAAACGACTTTTGATTGAAGGCCGTATCAACTGCTATTGAATCTTTTATACTGAAGCGGAAGAATACTATCTTGCTCAATAACAATACTATCATGGGCTGCAATGTTACCCAAAGCAGCCAAACAAGATAGTAGAATGAATATTCGTTTCTTTATATTTATGAACATAATTCGTTCGTACTTCTACTCTTTTCCTATGAATACTAAGACTTTAAAGTACTTCTTTCTATTTATTGTTATCTTCTTACCTTCAATAATATTATAGCTCTTCGACAAAAGAGCTGCGAGCTAACATTTGATATTCTGCGCTAATTGTTCAACACTACTTGCTCCTACAATAACAGAAGTTACGCCTTTTTGAGCCAACACCCATGCAAGTGCCATCCTCAGCAAGCGACTCTTGTCTGTCTGAAGCACAGTGAGTTGAGGTGCTTTAGATAAAGCAAGTAGCTCTGGAGTAAGTACCTTCTTTTTGCAAGAAAGGTTCTGTTCCATTCGATGAATGCTGGTACTCCATTGAGATACTTATTTGTTAGCAATCCTTGAGCTAAGGGAGAATGACACAAAGCCTGCTCCTACTTCCCTACAAAAAGCTCAATATTCCTTCATTTTTGAGAGCTTTTCTATCAATAAGTTCAATCTATCTTGAACTGTAAGAACCTTCACATCACGCTCTGCAAGAATAGTTATAAGCTTGTTTTTAGCTGTTCTAATGGCCATCGAGAGATACCAATATACAATGCTTTTTCCTTGCTAACAATATCTACAAGAGCGTTAAGTGTTTCTTCAATAGGTGTGTTTGGGGTCGTAACGATTGACTATAAAGAGATCATCATAATCGAGTTTCATTCGAGATAAGCTTTGATCTAAGCTCGAAATGATATACTTTCGACTTCCCCAATTACCGTAAGGGCCTTCCCACATTTCATATCCTGCCTTCGTTGCGATAAACATTTCGTCTCTAAAAGGTTTCTGAAATCGCTTTGAAAAATCTTTCCAAAGGTTTGCTCTGCATAGCCTTTTGGAGGTCCATAGTATTAGCTAAGTCAAAGTGAACAATACCATTATCAAAGCATAACGCAGTATTGAACGGCAAGTATCAATGTCATAGCTTGTCGAGTTATGCCATAGACCCAAAAGAAGCCTTTGGAAGCGCTACACCTGAACGTCCACAACGATTGTAAAACAACTCAGATGCCTCATAACGGGTAGCTGAAGGAGTATAATTTTCTAATGAATCGTTTATTATCATGTTCTTGTTCGCTTTATATCCAATTATTATTTACATTGAAAGATGTCTATCCTTATAATAAAGACAACATTTATTTAATTTCGAATTACAATATCAGTTAGCTTTTCAATTAGAGTACTATTCAAATTACTTCTGTTCTTCTTTGTCTCTATTTATCAAGGCAAGAAGACGATCTACCGCCTCTTCTTCACTGATATTTCTTTCTACACCTCTTGTTTTCGGGTACAAAGAGACCTTTCCTGGGCCTGCTCCTACATAGCCATAGTCGGCATCTGCACATCTCTACCTGGGCCGTTAACGATACATCCCATGATGCCTATTTTGAGGCCTTTCATATCCTCTGTGGCTGCTTTATGCTAGTGCAGTGTACTTCGAAGGTCGTAAAGTGTGCAGCCACAATCAGGACAACTATGTGTATTCTGTCTTGCTTACACGAAGTCTTGCAGCTTAAGTATACCGAAAAGAGTATGCTCTACGATTGCATTAAGGTAGCTTCCTGCATTCATTAGCTATATTCCATCAGTCAAACCATCAATCATTAAGGCCCCCATATCAGCTGCTGCTTCGAGAGAAACTCGCTTTGTTCCTCTGAAGAGTGCATATATAGCTGCGCAAAAGATAACTGGATTGGTGACATTATGATTCGATTAAGTCGTGAACTAGAGCTCTATGACGACCTAATAGATTATCTTTTCCTGCCATAGAGATAACAACTACCTCTGGATGTGCCTTTAAACAAGCTACATCTCATCGCTATCTGCCCCATATTGCAACACAAGAACTTTATATCTGATTGAATATGAGAGATAAAAAGGAACTGCATTGTGAAATATGGGATATAACATCAAGTCAGAGTGTTGCTCTTTCAATTCATCATATACACCATAATCAACGATGTAACGACGTTTTTTATCGATATTCTGTGGTGATTCGCTACCAACATACACGTAATCGGCCTTAGGTGGTTGTGGTTTATCACTAGAGATGACTCACCACTTCTTCCTCATCTTTAGGCTCTTCAAACATAGAAGAGGCTTAGATACTATCACAACAGGGCATCTTCTCTCCTCCAATGTTTACCCACTTGGCAAGTAGAACGACGTGAAGGATGAGTGTAATTGAAATCCTTTTGCAGGTGTTTCCAGGCAATGTAACAAGAGCCACTTTTACTTGTAATATAATCGCAAAGATGCTTTGCTACGGGTATTTCTTCTTCGGGTTCTTCACTCAAAGACACTCTCTGTATCGTATCGCCAATGCATCAGATAGCAAGGCACCAGTACCCACTGCGCTCTTTATTCTGCCGTCTTCTCCTTCGCCAGCTTCGGTTACTCGAGGTGAAGAGGATAACTCATACCCTCTTTTTCCATTAGCTTCTGCGAGCAAACGCATAGACCGAACCATGATAACTGTGTTGGAAGACTTTATCGAAATCACCACATCATTCAAATGATTCACGTTGACATATACGCAAAAACTCTAAGCAACTTTCTACAATTCCTTCTGGAGTATCGCCATACCTATTACGTATTCGGTCTGAAAGAGACCATGATTCACACCTATTCTTATTCCAGTTTTATTCTCTTTGCATATATTTAAGAAAGGAATAAAGCGTTCTTCAATTTTTAATAGCTCATGAGCATACTCGTCATCAGTATATTTCTAGCTTCAAAAGTACGTGCAGGATCTACATAATTACCTGGATTTATACGTACTTTCTGTGTGAGTTAATGGCAGCAACATCAGCAACTCTGGGGTTAAAGTGCACGTCAGCCACTAAAGGAACATCATATCCTTTAGCCTTAAGAGCATCGTTAATACACTTCATATTCTCGGCTTCACGAACTCCTTGAGTTGTTAAACGAACCAATTCGCCACCTTTTTGAATAATACGTTCAGCCTGTTCAACACACGCTTGAGTATCATTTGTATCGGTAGTTGTCATCGATTGCACTCTAATTGATTCTCTCCTCAATTAAAGGTTTCCAATTTTGTAACACTCGATTTTCTTCGCTGATAATTAAAATCAAATCAATCATATCTGAACAATGAGTACTCATAAAGGAGAGAGCAGATTTCACCACCTACTCCTTTACTTTCATCATTTAGTTGGTTTTAAATGCGTACTTAATTTCGGCTAATTCTCTATTAGCCTTTTTCTATTTTTGAACCTAGTCCAGCCTTGTATTCCATCACTTTCTGCTTTACTTCGCTATCAGAAAGAGAGTAATTTGAGCTGCAAGGATAGCTGCGTGGAGTGAACCATTCACTCCTACTGTTGCAACAGGAATGCCAGGAGGCATTTGAACGATACTCAATAGGAATCTAATCCATCTAACATTCCTTTAATAGGAACACCAATAACGGGTAAAGATGTTGAAAGCTGCAACAACTATCCCAGGTAGAGCTGCAGCCATACCAGCGCGGCGCAATGATAACCTCTATACCACGAGATGCAGCGTTTTTAGCAAATGTTTCGACTGCATCGGGAGTGCGATGAAAACTGACAAAGCATTTCACTTCGAATGGTATTTCCATATCATTTAAAAATTCACAAGCTTTTTCCATTACTTTCAGATCAACTTGTACTTCCATTATTATGCTAACTTTTGGATTCATATTATTATTGTTTTTAGTTGTTTTATAGAATGATTAAAAATGCTGTAACGAGGTCCTATTCCAAATCCAGTTAATACCTGAGACAATGAATGTTGTAACAAAATCATACGGCTTGAGCCCACTATTCCAGCTACAAAGAATACCAAACACACCCAAAGTGTTGGATTAAAGTTGAATAAAAAGGCAAAAGCCATCAGTTCACCAAGCACACCTCCGATGGCAGCAGTATGCGTTGAGACCTTCCACCACGTTGATTAGAGCACAAATAACCTGAATTAAGAGTGCAGCAATTAGTATTCTACCCACGAAACTTGCTACATTATAACGGCTGAGCAAATAAAAACACGTGAAATAGCATATAATTGAGATGATGTAAGGGAACATTCTTCGGTCTCGGAATACCTAATTCTAAAAGCGACCAGCCTATGATATCGCCTATAAAAATGAATGAGCAGAGTTGGAAGATGTATGTAAATATACACACAACACCAAGAATCGAAAGTCGATAAGCTAACGACATTTGACTTAAGTAGGTCAAAAAGAATAGTATAAGCATGCCAAAAGTGGCAAATAGAATGGTGTAAAGACCATACTTAGCCCCTATTCTTGAAACCAATATAATGTTCTTTTTCGTTCATCCTGATATTCTTCTTTATCTATCAATATTAGATGTTTTTCGATGTTTATGCTTTACGAAGACGAGCAACAGGTATTCCTAATTGTTCACGATATTTAGCTATTGTGCGTCTAGCAATGGGAAACCACGCTTCGCCATCTCACTTGTTAGCTTGTCATCGCTCATTGGTTTGCTCTTATCCTCTGCGTCTATCAGTTCTTTAAGAGCCACTTTCATTTTGCGAGTAGACATCTCTTCGCCATCTTCTGTGGTGTATCCATCGCTAAAGAAGTAACGAAGAGGAATATTCCCCATTTTGTTTGGCACTTTCATATTGCTAACTCGTGAAATAGTAGAAATATCAGAGCCCCGTTTTCTCTGCAATATCTTTCTAAAAATCATCAGGCTTTAAAGTCGGCCTCATCGCCATCTTGAAAAGAACTTTCGAGTTGCCAATCGATAATGGCTTTCATCGTTGTTACAAGCGTATTGTGGCGTTGTTTGATGGCTTCTATAAAGCCTTGCGCTCTTTCTACCTTTTCTTTAGCATACAACAAACCCTCTTTCTGTTGACGAGACATGCCTTGTTTGTTGTTTTTATACTCATGAACCATATCTGAAAACGATTGAGATATCTTCAATTCAGGTATATCTCCCCGATTCAAAGTAAACGAAACGCTATTGTCTTCAGCTGTTTCTACAATAAAATCAGGTGTTATCTGTTGCAAACTTCGGCCTTGTGTCTCACCCAAAGCAGCTCCCTGGTTTTAGGGTTTAGTTGTGAAAGTTCGTGTTGAAGTGCTTCTTTCTGTTCTTCATTTAAACCTAATTGAGCTTTTATTTTATCCCAATGTTTTTCTTGGTAAATTCATCAAAGTATTTTTCAAGAACAGTGCGCATCAATTTTTAAGGTTCCTTCCGACTTTCGTTCTACCTGCAAGCAAAACATTCTTGTAACGAACGTGCACCAATGCCAGCAGGGATCGAATGTTTGAGAATTGCCAGCATCTTCAATCTCCTCTACACTGACATCAATACCATTATAAATGGCAAGTTCATCGCTTATTGTATCTAAGCTTTTTCAGCTGAAACCATCATCATCCCAGAACCAATGAGATACTCCATCACCTTATTTTGCTCTTCAGTGAGATTTACTTCGCTCATTTCTTCTTTGAGTTTATCATCAGAAAAGAAATAGTATCTCCGTAAATCATCTCCCGTGTTCGGCATTATTCGATTCGTTTTTACCATACCTTGGGGCATTTCATCATCTCCACCGATAGTCTCTAAGGCTCTTTCACAGCATCTTCGCTCTTCTCTCTCCACTTTTTCCTCTTCAGTCAATTCAGAATCACCATCTAAAAGATTGGTATCAGTGAGATTGTGGTTCGTCATTCTCCTCCATTTCGAGTGCTGGATTGTCGTCGAGTTCAGAGTTAATACTTTCTTCTAGCTCAGTTAGAGGCATCTCTAACAGTTTCACTTGCAACATTTTGTTGCTGTGAAAGACGCTAATTGTATTTGTTTTTGTTCTTGTGTTTTGTATGAGTTTCTGAGCCATCTGTCTCTCGTTATGTCTTATTTTGAGATGTTATCCCGTTGAGGATATTATTAGTTTTAAATAAAAAGTGACTGCTTTGCAAACCGGGATTGCATCACCTTTACATTGCTTATTTGCAATGATTTGCTACATACATTGCAAAGGTAAATGTTATCACCACAATAACATAGCTATGTTATTACACTCTAAAAGCAATGTTTTTACCAACCAAAGCATTGATATTACATTACCAAAAGTTATCCTTTTGAAATCAATTGAATAGAGGCATTTAAAGGTTATCTATCATAATTGATATTTTCTATTGCTCATGTTTCATTTAAATATTATTTTTGTAATAGCTATTATGCTTTATGCAATTAACCACAAACCAATTATAACTTTAAAACAACAAATATTAAATGAAAACAAATAGATTATTTATCAAAAGTATTATTCTTAACTTTGTGTTTATCAACTTTTTGCTTCTCATGTACCAGTAGAAACAAAACAAACAACAAAAAAACAATGAACAATAACGCTGAAATATACTTAGGAGGTGGTTGCTTCTGGGGAACAGAACATTATCTTAAACAAATTAATGGGGTGTATAAAACGAAGCAGTGACTATGCAAATGGCAATATAAAAGAACCCCACTTATAGAGACGTTTGCACTGATGCAACAGGCTTTGCAGAAGCTGTTCGTGTGGAATATAACCCAGAAGTGCTACCTCTTTCACTCCTACTTCAATTATATTTCGAGAGCATTGATCCTACATCGGTTAATCAACAGGGAAACGATAGAGGTTCTCAATATCGCACAGGGTGTATTATGCCAACTAAAGAAGACCTGCCTTTGATTAGAGCTGAGCTAACAAAACTAGAAGGACAATACTCTGAATACCCTGAGGTACTCCACTTCGCAATTTCACAGCCGAGGAATATCATCAAAACTATCTTGATAAAAATCACGGGTTATTGTCACCTTCCTAAAGCTCTTTTCGAGCATGCACGCAGGCAAACGATTCAACAGCTAAGCCTATGCAATTCAAAAAGAGTCACAATCTGAGGACGTCAGCAGCCAGCCCACTGCCCTACCATGAGGTTACGCACGAAGCCACTGAAGACCATCAAACAGAAAACGAATATAGTAAGGGAGTTCGACCATGGTACATCGTGATCTAACCACTAGTGAACCTTTGTTTTAAGTAGCGATAAAGTTTGAATCGGGCTGTGGTTGCCCTGCTTTTCAAAGCCAATTGACAACCACTACCTCAATATGGCGAACACTTCACACGGAATGGTTCGTAATGAGGTGCAAAAGTAAGAAGGAAACGCCACATCTTGGACATGTATTTGAAAGATGGTCCAACAGAAACAGGGTGGTCTTAGATATTGCATCAACAGCGCTTCTTTGTGCTTTATTCTAAAGAAGAATGGAAAAGAGGCTACAGAGCTATATCAAACTGATAACTCACCCAAACCATCAACATTAGTATTAAAGAAGATGCTTTATTTTAAGTAAAAACATAAAGATGCAAACGGCTATATTTTTAATTAATTATAAGACCGACAATATCATACCAGCGCAACAAAAGGATAATAAATATATTTGACTGTTATGTCATTAGAGAACTATTAGAGTTTTCGTCGGGTGGTGAGAAGTTACGACGCTTCGAAAGAGATTAACACCAGACACGTGAAGCAAATGTATAGAGTTAGCCACCTAGCTCCAAAGAGTCGAACCTTCAATTATGGAAGCTTTATCATGTAATGACATAGATTGTTTAAAAGAAAAATAAGTAAAAGCATGTTTCAATCGTCTGCAACAAGAACAGCAAAACAGTTGTTGTATTCGTAACAAAGAGGGGTTGCATCACAATCACGCTCAACAAATAGCTTTTGAACGTGAGAATATTAAGAAACAGTCCTTTAGAACGCCAAGAACCACGAATTAAGCGAATGGAGTTATACTATAGTATATGCCTTTTCCTTTATGGTCGCTTGTTCAGTCTGTTAGGTCTTTTTAGAAAAAGCTCTTACAAACAATAGGACTCTTCCGCCCATCGTTCGCCAAGTTTTTCAGAAGAAGAAATGAAAGCGGTTGTACATAAGAGTTGCGCTTTTGGCTGTGCAAACATTTAGTGATTGCAATGGCAGACGAGCTACTGACGCTTGTCCTCGAGGGTTTTGATAGCAAAACTCATCAGAGCACTTCATCTACATAGGATTGCCAAATCAATGGTGTGTGCACGTGAAATGACAAAAGGTGTGGGTGATCGCTGTCGCATTCCATTTGAAGAGGTTTATCATTCTGTATAAAATGACTTGAAGAGCACAATACAACTGCCGTTACCACGCTAAAACAAGCATAGAATTAAAACAAAAAGTAAACTTTATATTTACTGATATATAAAGTAGTTACAAAACAAATCGAGTCGACTTCTATAATGAAAGTCGACTCGATTTTCATCTATCTAATACCTAAATATTATTTTTGTTCATGCTATTCTTTCTCTTTTTATATTCAAGAAAAGCAATAAGAGCAATTAATCAATAGAACTGCAAACGCAGCAGTTGCTATTGTTTCTGTAGTATATGAACGCTTTTGAGGATCGAAAGTCAATTCAATAGTATGCTTTCCTTTCTCTACATATCCAACGCTCTTAGTATGTAATCACACGTCCTAAGTGCATGCCCGTCAGTTGGCGTATAGTCCAACCTGGATAATATATCTCAGGAGAGACCACTACTCCACCTTTTTCAGACGATACGTTATACTTTAACTTATTAGGAGCGTAGCTAACAACTCTACTTGCGACATTTGCCCTTGAGCATTAGATGCTTTAAGGGTTGTTTCGAACTATATCAGCTACACTGCTCATGGCGTAAATCAATCTTTCCAACCTTATCTATTTCTTCATTTGCATTGTTTACATAAGTAACTTTTATCCAACAAACCAAGCGTTTCACTAAATGATATGGATTCATAACAGGGAGCTGTTTGGTTCTTTTGAAGGGAAGAGATGAAACTACTTATATGCATATTCAGTATAGGATAAATGCTTCTGCATCTACTTTTCCATATCTCCACCCGCAGTCATAATCGCTTTGCATTTGTTTTGCATCTCTGGAGCGATGTAATGCTCAATCATATTTCTTGATAACGACGCAATTTTGCAGGTGATATCCATCATACTCTTATGGAAATAGATGTTTCATTTTTCATTAAAAAGTATTTGATGCGATTGAGTCGCACGATAATCGGCGACTTATCTTGCAGAATAATCTTGTCTGTATTGTCATTTCTGCCCATTATCTCTCACTGCGCTCTACGAACATTGCATCATTAGATATCTCTTATTCACCATCCACATATCCACTAAGCATAAAGCTGCAATGAGTACTACCATTACATTTGCTTTTAGGTTTTTGTTATAGCGATAAAAGAACAAAGTAAAGCGGTTTCTATAACGATGATAAAGACAGTTCTAGCGCAGCAGTCTGCTGAGAACATTGCCCACGCATTTGGGTGAGATGGCCATCAACGGAGATGAGCATATTCTGCTGGAATATCTTTTCAAAGCCCGTATCTCTGCATCTGAAATCAAAGCTACTGAAAGAGGCGAAGGCGCAAGAGCAAAAGTACAAACACTCCCTGCTGTCAAGCCAAAGCTGACTATATACATACTTCACATTATTTTGCTTTAAAACCTCTTTTTCTTCCGATAAGTGTCTTTTACCATCACTGCAAAGCAATCGAATAGAATAGTAACTCGCAATAACCAATATCGATGCAACGGTTCGGAATTTTGCTACATCGGAACGCCGACGTCGATAAAGAAATCAGTCAAAAGGCATGAAGTTTCTACCCATTAAAGCAATATTAAGAAAGGATCGTTACGGCGAGCAATGCCCACGCCCATTGGGTGCTGACAGAACAATCCCAATGTAAATAGCATCAAGACGACACGCTCACATACACCAGGACCGCTTGTTCCGGTTGATTTCCCAGTGATTGACGAGCTGTTCAACATACTTGCATAAACTGAGGGATCGCCTTTTCACTTCACTTGCAATTTCGTTGCTTGCTAAAAGGCTTGCACGCTCCTTTAACATTAGGAGCCAGCAATGATCCATGTTTCCCTATTCCATAACTCCAGTGAGTGATCAATCTCTCTACACCACTATTGGTTTGATTGGCAGGGTACTTCTTTGCAAAGCGCCCTGCACACATACTCTCCCTTACCATACTCCCAGAATGTGTGAGGGTTACTGCTATTTGATCAATATGCAACGCAGCTCCAGCCACACAAACGCCTGTAGCCTTGGCATGGGCAGAACTTCTTTGTGCTTTATCGCCTCAGCGGGGTAGGCAATAACCATAGAACTACTTTAGAATAAATAACCAGCAGGTCCATTTGAGACGTGGTGGCTTTCACCCTCAAAGTGCGGTGAAAAGCACGCAGTGTGGTATCAAAGGTATTTTTCCACGATAAGCCAAGTATTCCACACCCGCGCTATCATTGGAGCCAAACCAAGCAAAGCGCCCACACACTTTCCAGATGTGACCCTGCGGCAATAACACTGAAAAATAAGAGGGAGACACGCCGTCTAATTGAACCTAAAAGCTGGCTGGTTCTTTACGGAAATTAAAAGAGCACGAAGAAGGATACCAAAAGCCAACAAATAAGCACATACCACATTATCAGGAAGTCTAAGTGATACACTTGCATTATCTTTAGTAATAGCCGTCCGTGCCTCTTATAAGATGGGGCCGTTTGATATGCAGCATACCACCACTAAATGCAGAGTGCACTCCAACGGGTATGCTCACCTGTTCCTTGCTCATAATAGGTTTGCTTAACTCATGTCCAAGTCCACGTCCTGCCGATGCATCATGCTGGTATAATATTCTGCATCGATATCTGCTGGAACGAAAATAAGCGAGCGAGATAGCTGCAAAAGACCTTCTACCACATCGGTCCAATACTCTAAAGGATTCATTATTATAAGATTAGTATTTGACTACAAAAATACACACACGTTTGATTTTCATCGATGTCATTTAGATAAATATTCTACTCTCACCTAAAGGGATAAAGTGAATCAATGATTGTTTATTAAATGCAATTAGACTGCAGTACATTATAAAAGAATAGCTATTACAGCACTATCGTACCTATTATGTAATAGTAGCGTAATACTCATTCTCAACGGAGATGGGAAATATAGAAAGAGAGAGACTTTCTCTGTCCGAAAGACTAGAAAAAGTCTCTTTGCAATGCGTTAAGTCAGTACGAACGATTATCGACGAAGACCTAAAAGCCTTGATAATTGCACGATAACGCTCGATGTCTCTGTCATAAAAGATAGTCAAGAAGTAAGCACGACGCTTACCAACTAACTTTGTCACAAGAACGATGCGGTTGTATAATCTTTACGGTTCTACGGGTGTTCCGTCAAGTGAAATACGGTATGAGAACAATACTATCTAGCTTTCTGCTGATCCAGTATCAGTGTTGAGACTTTCCGTATTGTCAAGATTTCTTGTTTTGCTTGATCTAAATACATGAAGAACTTTTAAATTGTGATTTGTGCATCTTTTGCAAAATGCGACTGCAAGGTAATGATCAATTATTTAGAGATCAAGCAAATAAAAGTGTTTTTTTTGTCAAGTATGGATTAAAATAACACCTTTGCAGCAATTTATATGGCGCAAAGCAATGCAGGATGATATAAAAATATTATTGCAATTATTGCATGTGAACCGTAATAAAGACAATGTTGATAAGATGATGCTTGCTGGAAAGCTGTTGAGGGACAAGACAACAGTGATCAAGTTTTGGAATGCTAACGATTTTGGAGCGTGAAAATTATTGCAAATGCTGCGAGAACGTTTCTATCAATTGGAAAGGCACTAAAATCAATATTATAGACTTCAGTTACTCGGTTTCGGTGCGGAGAGGTGGAGCGAGTACTGAATAGCGGCAGATGGTTGTATTCGCATTGATGCTTTCCAATGCCACAAACAAGATTCAATACTTCAAAAGAGCACTAGAAAGTGGATTGAAACTATTGTAGTTGTAAATAGGTAGATAAAGCCTAACTGTAGACACAGAAGAAGATTTACGAAACGTTTCGATTTGATCTATTTCTCTGTAACAACTGAAGACCAATTAGATTTTCCTGTTGTGTATGGGCCAAAAATGGTTGGATGGCTGTTTTATGGTGGAAAACAGCCTTCAGACAACATAGATTACCTTCTTGATAAAGAAATTGTGCTTTATACCACACTCACAACAACTTAGAACTCCCAAATGCTCATTACATCTTTGGTCCTTCTAATATACGGAGAACTGCTGTGGACGTATTCATCGTGGTACTTTAAAGATGGAATGAATGTAACTATCTGCCACAGAATGGTTCAAGAAGAAACTAAGATTAAAAACTTAGAACTTTTGAGGAATGGGACATACTAAGACAGAAGAAGTGAGCTCAGGAATATCTGAGTGGTGGGTCTTGTGAAATTTAGTGGGCACTATAGCTGACTGAAACCCAGAACTCTTCCACCATTAATATCGACGGGCCAACCATGAGTATACTTTGAATTAACGATGGTCCTTTCTTTGGTAAAGAAGGTAAGTTTGTTACAAGTGAACTTGTTAATGATCGTCTTCAAAAGGGCTTGAAAGAACTTGGCCGGGTTGTGTTGAGAACTGGCACAGATAGCTGGATTGTTAGTGGACGGTGTGCTTCACCTTTCGGTTCGGTGAAACCATGCGTCGTGAAGGATACGAGAACTACAGTTGGTCAACCTCAGGTTATCTACAAAGAGACAATGGAGGTGAAACATGAACCCGATCGAAGGCTAACAATCAACGTTCTGAAGGTTCATGGTGAATGATCCGACATGGTACTCGTCGTAAAGCGGATGACTTCAATGGAAGAGATCAAGGCGATCGTGTAATATTGAATTCGATATATCTTTAAGGGTATTATTGGTTGCGTACAAACATTAACACTGCAAGTCAAGGCCTAATATGGCACGCCGTTTCAAGAATTATCAACCTTTTAAGGTGAGATTACTCGCCAGCGAGTTGTGGTCTATGATTGTTATGGAAACAGGAACTGACCTTTTGACTTACTCACTAGATAAGCTTCTGCAGATCGTGTGAAGTTCTTTATCGATCGGTGAAGATGTCTTTACTACGGACAAGTGCAGTTGAGCATGTTCACGTCTAACGACTTGGTCATCAATGTAACTAAAGAGCCGCAAAAGCATTACTAACGTCCGTGCTTCTGGTGAAGCGACGATAAAGCTCGTCGTTATTCCTAAGACTCGTAATGGTCAGAGGAACAAGTTTGCGGAATATAACTGCGAGGCAGAACGAATATGTTGAAGTTACTCCTTTAAACATGAGTGCATAAGATTATCTTGATGCAACGAGAAAACGAGCAAACAAAGACAAGTTGAGTCTTACATATAAACAGAACTTTTCTGATGTGCCCTACAAGCATGGAAGGTTCTTTATTATAGTCATTATTTTTACCCAAATATACAATCCACATTATATTGACATAAGTACCCGCCTCATTTCCTTTTAATAAACATATTCTATCTTTGACGACTTAACCTATGCTTGGTGTATACTGAATATATTGCAACTCAATAATTGGCAAGCAATTAGAACACATGCATTGGAACATAACCTGAGATATGATCGATCTAGATATAGCAATAAAAGTAGTAACCAACAACTGAACGATACTGTAATAACGACAAAAGCAATTCTGATTATGCTCATTTTGTACTATTCGAGGTTCTCGTATTCATTTTATATGAGGTTCTTACATAAAAATATAGCATAAAAAATCAACAAAGAAATAAGAGGTAACAGCAAAAATGATATTTAGAGCCATAATCATCTGCCTTGACCTATCGATATTCCAATGCAAAATGATCTGCTCTTCACCCACAAATAATCTCGCAACAGCAATTAGGATAGTTAAGAACTACCCATACTAAAGATACTTTTATTGATACTTGGTTTCATAATACAGAGCTATTTAGATATGAATGTTTCTTAATTGATAGGGGTTTTCTTCTATTATATTTAAGTTTTGTGCCCGACAAATATGTTTATATAATTTCAGCTGAACAAGTAAATACAAATATTTTATATCGACACAAAACAAAATATTAAATGCGACCAAAAGGATAAAATAGTCAGTTAGCCAATAAGTTCATTCTTCACATAAGAAGATAGCATTGAGGCCCAATCTTTCATAAAAACAAAACCAGAAAAGCACTTAACTTTATAATTAATGCCTCACTACTTCATTAATTATTTTATTGGCAATATCTCTTTAGCGACTAACTGCAGAATAGTCTCTATTTGGTTGATTTTACAAAAGCGATCCAGTTGAGCCATTAAAAGCGATGTGATTGAGTTGCAAAGGAATTGCATATGCATAGCAAAGTCACTGCATTTATTATAGAGAAATAGGAAAAAGCCTCAAATTTCTCACCATCTATATTCTCTAAAAGAAAATACACTTCTCCACTCTTGATTTCAAAGAGATTCTTCATTTTCATCACGAACAAAAGCCGACTGTCTCTCAAAATGTGAGCGAGTCGGTTGATATCTTCTATATTAAAAGAGCTTTTATTTTTATCTGTCATTGTTGCAGAAACATAAGCTTTATTCAAACCAGCAATTACGTCTTTTTAGTGTTGTATGATTCGTTAGCATATAAGATATTGTCGCCTGCTTTTGCTCAAAATAAGCGCATATCTTGTGTCTTTGTTATACTCTGCTAGCGAAAGTGTTGAATACTATTTCAGCTTTTGTTATACTTTTCTGTTTTCAACTTGGAACTCATTATTGAACGTTGGTTCAAAACTTGCAAATCGTTTTGTTGCTTTTGAACCAGCTCAATAGATTGAGCCTGCTCTTGAGTGTGACGGTGGTTGAACGCTTTTGTTGGAAGTTAGCAGCTGCAGCTTAAAGCTGACGTAGCTTAGCCTCTAAAGTAGGCTGAATATTCTGTCCTTTCTTTTGAAGAGAATCGGCGAAATAGTCTCTACAAAAGGTAGCAATTTGTCATAATACTATCCACTTCTACGCTCACCAATCTTAATACCAGCTCTGCAGGTGTTTTCTCTGCTTCTCCAGTGGAGTTTGAGGTCTTGTAGAGTTTTTGATTTTGTCACACGAAGACATTGACAGTCAGCTATAGCAGAAGCCAACAATGTAACGTCAAAAAGCATTTTCTTTCATACTATTATGTATTTAATTTATCTTGTTATACTTTCAGATTAATAAGCTTTTTGCCCTTGTTTTCTGTGACTATCTTGATCCATCACACAATGAATGCCTTCTTCTCAATGCTTCACTATCATGAATATGTTGCGAAGAAACTTCCGTTCTTTTAAATATAGAAGTTTTACGCTCAATAAAAGCTATTGCAATAGCAATTATTAACACGCTTATAATTAAAAGTTTCTACCATTTTTGTATATTTGCAGTATACCTATTGTTTTATATTCTATGTGATTTATCATTTGAATGGTGCAAAGACACAGAAAACTACGTAAACAACAAAAAGAAATAAATAAAAAGAACAAAACAATGGATAAAACAAACTTAACTCCTGCTCGTGTTTTTGAGCAGTTTGCAAAGACTAGTAAATTCCTCGTCCATCAAAACACGAAGAGAAGATTGTGCTTACCTAAAAGAATTTGGTGAAAAGCCGTGGTTTAGAAACCCTCGTTGACGAATGCGAAACGCACTACTTATGAAAACAAAGGAACAAAGGGTCACGAGAATGAAAGACTGTTGTGCTTCAAAGTCACACCGACATGGTTTGCGATAAACTTGCAGTGGAGTTTGACTTTTATGAATGATCCTATTCAAACATGTATCGATGGTGAATGGCTCACTGCAAAGGAACTACATTAGGGTGCTGAGCGACGGTATTGGAGTGGCTATTGAGCTTGCAATTCTCGATAGTGACGATATCGAACATGGTCCTATTGAATGTCTGTCTACAGGGACGAAGAACTGGTTTTGACTGGTGCGAAGAACGCTAATACCTGAAAGCTTAGAGGAGATACGCTATTAACCTTGACTCGAAGATGAAGCTCAAATCTTTGTATCATGCGCTGGTCGGGTGGTAACTAGCTGTACAGGTGAGTTTAATCGTGAAGAAGCTCCTGAAGGTTGGGCATTTATCAGGAAAGGCATCTGTGAAGAGGTTTTAACCAGCGGTCGCTCAGGGTGATGACAACAGCACATTGTTCTGATGCTATAAAATTGCTTTCTCGTTGCTTATATACCATCAACCAAGAATATGGTTTGCACGTCTTGCCTAGCTTCCAATCACGTAAAATGCTGCAATGCTATTCAAGATGGACAAAGTGTATTCGCTGTAAAAGCAAGAAGATAAAAGAGGGCGTTAAAACAGCATGGAATAAGTTCTTCGAAGATGTTGAGGAGGAATTCCACGTTACAGATGCTGTATTGTAAGCTGACATTGAGTACTACTGCTACACCTGTTGTTGAGAAAAGTTGTTGCACGACACAGAATTATTTTGACTCTGCAAGCTGTAGATAATGGTATATATACAATGGTGATCAGACAAGCTCTTGCATGGTTGGGTGCTGAAACTGCAAGTAATATTGCAAGTGTTTGCAACAGACAGAAAAAGGAAATGAACATCGTGGCTAGCCAACGTTCTAGCGTTTCAAGTAACCTTAAAAACATAGCACACGTTGAGATACATTCCAACTAGCTGGCATAACCGTAACAGGTGGTGACGGATATCCTGCTTGGAAGATGAACCCCAATAGCCTTTTAACTAAGATCGCTGTAGATTCTTATAAAAACTATTTAACAAGAACCTAAGGTACTTGGTATTCACGCTGGACTTGAACTGATTATTCTCTGAAAAAGTATCCAAAATCTAGACATGGTTTCATTCAGTCCTACTCTAAGATATGTTACACACCAGAAGAACGTATTCAATTCAACTTTGTTCAAAATGGTTTGGGGATCTACTGAAGCACATCTAAAAATATTCCTGAATAATGAAGAAAATATCAGTGGGATATATTTAAAGGGTGAGTTAGCACTGCTGCCTACCGCTTTGTCTCAAGGAACACTGCAGCGAGAAGGTACTAGGGATTTTATTGAAAACTATTCAATACATAAAGATTATAGCAATATCAACTTTTTCTAAGATCGACTCAACTTTTCATCTCAAGCAAAAGATATTGAAAAAGATGCTAGAAAACAAAGCTTACTTAGGAGTATACACTAGTGACTACAATTCAACATTATAAAAGATGGTGACAAACTTATCTTTATTAAAGCTGTGATCATGTTGCTGCTGATGGCAAAAAGCACACCAAACATTCCTATCATGATAAAGAATATTAAGACGTTGTTGCTGTCAAAGAGAATTAAGTTCTAGCTGATTTCAGTTCACTGTAGAAAATATTGTAAAGGAGTTTCTTTTTAATTGAAATGAAGAAAAGGTGATATAAAACAACATTGTCAAGATTTTATATCACCTTTATCTATTGAAATTTGCTAAATAATAAATCAAGAAAAGGCTTAAGGAGACGAGTATTTATATTGAGCTATTTATTCTGGCTCTGCATCTATCCTAAACCTTCCCCACTATAATCTTTTCACACAGTATATCCATTTGCCATATCTTGTAATGTTACTATCATTTCTCTCGAAAACCATTGGTGAGAAAGAGCAACAATCCTCGCCCATTACTCAAAAGCTCTTGTTTTAAGTCGCAATAGTGCTGCACTCGATTTCATATTCTCCGATATTCTGCCATCTCCAGAATCCTTAACCATCTTCTGAGAATGATGCAATGGACCTCTTCTAAGAAATGATATGATGGCCAGAAAGCTCTAACCTAATCTTTTCTCTTTTACAATTATCAATTTAATAATACCATAGCTATCTTAAAAGAATTCTTCTGGAACAACAGTGTAAAGTTCTTCCGAAACAAATTCATCTAAGATTTTCAGAAAGAAAAGAAATTCGATTAATTGCTAAAAACTAAAATTTTATGGTTCTCTTTGTCTTGCCCAATAATATGCCACCGATGCTATAAAAGTCGAACAAACAAAAGGCATTAGGTATATCTTCTTACTCCATAAGGTTCTGATACTCTATTTTAATATATTTCATGATCAATTGCATCTAATAAAGTCATCTAAGAAAGCAGTATCTTGTGGAGCGTCTTCTAACATAACAACATTACGATTCTGTAATCTCGTCCTAACTATCGATAACGAGATTAAGTAACCAATCTTTCGCTTTGGATTGTCTTGGTATGTGACTCTATAGTACACATTGCCTGCAGACTGATTACACCCAATAAAGATTCCTAACTCTGTTTGCAATATTCTCCACGATATCTGTAGAAAAGTTCTGTCTGTAAGTTCCTTATTATCTATGTTTCGTGAAGAATTAGACCATCTTTCTTTGAGTTTCATTTTCTACCGGGAGTCATATCAAAATCCGATAGGAATCTTCATCCTATTTTCTATAATAGTTAACATAACGAAAACAGAAACACTCTTTAAAAGAAAAACAAGTTTATTTATATTGGTTTCTTATAAAAACAAGATTAATAAAAGGAAGTATACAACAAATAGAAAGATAGAAAATAAGGACACGAATCACCTTATTATATATAGAAAAAGAAACAACTTAAAATTGTTTCTCTTTTCTACTGTCGGGATGACAGGACTCGAACCTGCGACACTGTCCCATACCAGTAGCACTACCAACTGTGCTACATCCCGCTTTTGCAGAAGTGTTCCCATATTTTTGCGCTTGCACAGGTAATACTACTCTGCAAATATTTCTCCAAAAATTATTTTATTATTCCTTGTTCAACAAAGATCAAGATTTGAACTCCGCTCTACTTGTTCTTCTGTGTATGTGTAGCCATAGCGCCAAACGAACAAGTGTGTCTTGAGAGCACATGCTGGTGGAATAACAGGATTAATAAATACTCCGTTATCAAAATGCAAGCTTTGTCACGATAAATGTCTTATCAATACTCTCTTACACATAAAAGGAATAGGACTCTCTGTATCTCAATCTCAAAACCTTCCTCTCTAAAACGTTTTAATGCGTAATTAGTGATTTTCAAAAGGTTTGCCATTCTTTTCTGGCTCAGCTTTGTAGGATATGCAATGCCTCAAAAAGCAGCAGTGCAACGAGTATTAGATGCACTGAATATATATGAGCAAATTATGACGCAAGTTTCATCTTATCTTTTCAGCGATGAAACCACTCGATAGTGCTAAGCTTTTGAGAAAAGTTCCCATAATCAGGTCAACCTCATCAAGAAGTCCGAAGTGGTCACATACACCACGACCACTCTCCGAATACACCAAGTGCAGTGTGCTTCGTCAACCATACCGAGCAATTGTATTTCTTCTCTGACGTATAATTTCAGGAAGATTAGCTAAATCGCTTTCCATGAGAATACTCCATCAACTACAATAAGCTTTAACTGCTTGCAGAAGCTTTTGCACATACGCTCAGGTCTTCCCATATCGTTGTGTTTTGTGGCAGTTGAGTTGCAAAAGACAATCTTCTTCCATCTACAATACTTTGCATGGTCTCTATCATCTAAAATGATATAGTCGCCACGTTGTGCAACAACAGCTAATACACCGCCAGTTTGACTGAAAACCAGTAGAGAAACATAATGCATCGTCTTTGCGTTTCAAAGGCTGCCATTCTTTTCTAGCTGAACGTGAAGGTCAAGTGTTCCATTTGCAGAAACGGCTTCAGCACATCCTGAACCATATTTGCTCTAAAGCCGCTGCTGCATCTACTCTACGTTGATACCCAGTTAAACCGCCATAACAATTAGAACCGAACATAAGTACCTATGTCCTTCCATCTCAACTTCTTTCGCCTTTGTTTGCTAGTTATAGCTCGAAAAATAAGGATAAAACCTCCTTTCTCTAAATTTTGAGGCTCTCATATGCCTTATATCTGTCTTGTAATTGTCCCATTTTTAATAGGTCTATAAACTTTTATTTATCAGTGTGCAAGATACAAAAGATGGTATAAAAGAGATTTTATTAAGATAATGACATAATTGCAATTTTAGATAGAACAAAATCTGCATTCCATTCGTATGTCTTTGCCAAAAAGATGAATATACATTCTTTTTACACTCAAATTCCTTTTCACTCAATAGAACTAAAATGAAAGAAAATAGTGGTCATTATGAACCCAATATCGAGTTTTACAAGTGACAAAAGATATACCTTATTTAATAGAGGGCTATTAATAAACAATTCGACTATTCTATTCGAAAACAGAATATGCAGGACATGCCTATGAGATTGCAAAGAATCAAAGAACAAGGCATTGACATTGTAGTGGCTGTTGGTGGAGATGGAACATGATGAAGTTGGAAGAGCACTTGTGCACTCTAACACCCTTTAGGTATCATTCCTACAGGCTCGGCAATGACTTGCACGCCATGTACTCATCCCAATGAAGATAAAAAGCGAGCGATACAGGTTCTCGACTGATTGTGAACTAACCGATCTCGACTATAGAATTATCAACGAACATCCCTTTTTCTTTTGTACTGGGTGGGCTTTGACGCTTTTTGTAGGGAAATGTAAGCAGGCAAGCGAGGTCAGTACATACTAGAGAATATCCTTAAGAAGGTTTGAAATATGGAACCTGAAACTATGAGATTGAGGCGAAAAACGGCACAATTAGCTCCTTATTTCGAGCGCCAATGCATCACAATGTGGCAACAATGCCTATATTGCTCCACAAGCATCGATGAGTGATGGCATGATGAGCGTCATTAGTTAAGGGAACCTTTCGACGCCCTCAAGCTACGAATAAGTATCGAAATGTTCAACAAAAGCCTCGATAAAAAACAGATAGAAAGACTTTCAGAAGCAAAAGTTAAGATTTACCGAAAAGCATAAAGGCGTAATTCATTACGATGGTGACCCGATTGATACAGGAAAGAAATTGTTGTACACTAAAAGAAAAGGGAATAAAAATACTAACCAGCAAAGTCGACAGAAGCTTGCGACAACCCAATCGAAATTCCAAAAATGCAGCGGCTGATTATTCTCCGAATTAACTCAGATAAGAAAGATGTTACCAAAGCAAACTCGCAAACATCAAAGCAATTGGAAAAGAAAGATTCAACACCAAACTAAACATCTAACTTACGCTCAATATTTTTATTATCCCAATACAATATAAAAGCCTTCTACAAACAGAAGGCTTTTGTTATTCATCATACCAAAGAGATGACTTTCAACTTCAGCATCTTTCAACACTTGTTCCTCGTATTTTTCCCTCTTCACAAGCTCCTTTTACCAGCACGCTAGATGTCTTTTTGCACTTTTTATTCCCACCGTTTTAATCGCAACATGATGCATCAGCGACAAGCCACAGAATATAACTCTCTCGCTTTCAAAAAGTCATTCAACACCTCTGAAGGAATAATGCAACTAAAGGTACTTTTGTTCTCCAAGTAGAAAGAAACCCAGCACAGCAACTCAGCAAACGATGGTGTATCAGTATGCCGAGCCATCGTCTACTATCGCACTTTTTAAGGGAGTTCACAGAGGGAGGATTACTCACTATTGCATCAAATAGCCTCTAACTCTGTTTTTATTTTGCTTTGCAATAGTCTTGTAACGAAGTGTACTGGCAACTCTATCACTAAAAAGCACTTTTCTTCAATATTGCTACAGCTGCTTATAGGTCCTTCATCAATATCTAAGCTACGATTTTGTGCCGAAGGACATCGCTGAGCCATCATCAATGCAATCAGTCCGCTACCTGTTCCAGCATCGAAATACGTTCCTGCCTCTTGCCCACGCACCAGTAACACACCATCTGTACCCACTTTCATGGCTGTAGCCAGATTGTTCTATCTTATTGCGTCAAATGTAAATACACTATTTGCCATTTCTATTGTTTCTTTATCCTTCACAAAAGCGACCAATGCCCTATTTTGTCTTCTTGTTTAACGCATTTTTCTTTTAAATATTACACATTCGAGGAATGACTCAAAAAGTCTTCAATTCGATATAAACAAATAGCGAAACGCAATGTTAATCTTTCATAAATAAAGGAGAAGAATTTATAATACATACAATATTTTTGAGGAGAGAAAAACGTGAGTACTGTATTTTATGAGTAGAAATTTTCAATTTAAATGAGCAATTCTTCCAATAAGACTAACTCTCACACAACTTCACGCCTTTAAACTTTTGCACCAATCAACAACACAATAAAACACAGCATCCCCACATTACTTTTCAGACCTATTACTATCATATTCTCCCTAATATCAATGCTTTTCTTCATAAGCTATACAATTAAATTTCAACAACATTGTTTTCAATCCACCTTTTCACTCTATTAAAACAGTAAATGTAGCTCTTTTCTAACTCAATCTACATCTCACTCTCTACCCCAACACCATTTTAGAATTACTAAAGCAGTGCTTTTTAACAACAAAAACATGCTCATTAGCAAACAATCTGTCTCACTAATAATAGCTGCAAAACACCCCAAAACTACTGACAAAATGAGCTAGAAAGGAAGCAATGAATCGCTATCACCATAACATATATTAACATTTTGGCTCATATTTGGCTCTAACATTCAACATTACACTTTATAAAATACAGAAAATAAACATATAACACGACATTAAAAAGGACAAGATAATACAAAAATAAGTCATTACAACTCAAGTGCGTGCTCAATAACGGGTAGTACATTTTGCTTATAATATATCAGTATGGCTGTGCCTTTGTCGCCTACGACAAACAATATGAGGACAACAAAATATGGCTCAATACAACTGGATGATGCCGACTATGATAGCGATATTTCTACTACTCTTTTCAACACTCCGTATTGAGGGCGAAATACCCGCTACTTGCAACCCGCAATCTCATGCACTCTTCCAGGTGTTTTAACGCCTATTCTCGTCGGAAAGAAAACAAAGTTTGAGCCCTAATCATGCCAGATATCAAAGAAAGACCGGAGACTTTTGCCATCTTTTGTCCAAAAGATGTGGCATCGGACTCACTGAAAGAAGATCTTTTCCACGCTATGGTGTATACGCAAAAGGCGACTCGTATCAGATAGAAGACCTAACAAGTGGCAACAACATAACAGCTGTTGTTCAAAGGTCTTGGACGCTGTTCTTTTAAGCGAAATAACAAAGAAACGCCTCATATTCAAGGTACCAACGGCTAACGAACAAGTGAAAAAGATGCCAGCCGAGATAAAGAGAATTCTCGATGGCTATCGAGGCGATTTACCGCAAACCAAACAGCGCGGAGTATATGATTGAGAAACGAAAGATATTCCGACTGAATCTCAATTTCGCACCTGAATAACATCGTAACAACGTCGTTGCGATGACTTCTGCGCATCTGTTCGAACTTACGCTTTCAGCAGTGAAGACAAATACAAATTGCTCAACTCACTGATCGAAAGAAAGAACGGCGCACCATGCGTGACTCCTTGACCGAAAATACAAAGGAAGCTGGATCTCATTCAAGTATTCGTTCAAAGACAAGAAGACAGACCTTGATGAGCAGCAAAAGGGATATAACTGCGCAACAACAAATATATATCAGAAGGCTGACAGTCGGCGAAGAGTCCTGAGAGGTGTGGCTCTTCGCAAAGCTCTTAAAGAAAGATTCGGAACGAAACATTGGCGATGTATGCTAGAGCTCGAGAAATTGGATATCTGATAATCCTCAAAGTCCCAGGTATAGCATTCAGCAACTTAATATCAACATACGTTTCACTTCCTTGGAACTGAGTGTGCAAAGAACAGAGTTGGAACGCAAAAGGCACCCAAAGATTCTCGACAAGGATCACTATGGCATGGAAAAGGTTGAGAGCGCATCTTAGAACACCTTGCTGTGTTGAAATTAAAGGGTGACCTATAGAGGCTCCAATGCCTGTCTTTATGGCCTCAGAGTGGGACCAGTTTGAAGCCGAAGTATTGCCGAGTCGGTGAAACGCAATACATCCACCGCTGCTCATTGGGTGTGGCGTTTCACGATAGATCCTGTGAAAGTCACAGACGTACCTTATATTGGCTGCAATCGCCGGCGGGTATCAAGGTACAAAAGAAAGCTGGTTCGTCAACCCACATGTCTGCATCCTCGATGAAATAGACAAAGATGGGTGCTATGAGCAATCGCAGCGACCACCATCTGCCCTTTCTTGGGGTGCTGGACTGAGACAAAACAATGCGTTCACGACGATAATTTCTTAGACTTGAACTGCGATGCTCTAAGGTATTGTTATCGCGGCAGCGACGATATCAGTGCTGTTCCCGTCCATTGCTCGACCGTAACGGAGCTGATCGAGTAAGTGGATTATATAACTGAAGAGAAATTAGAATCATGCTGACGTCATCTTATTGCTAAAGAGCTTGCGACACTTTCAGATTAAAATAGTCTTTCTAAGAAGATCCACTTTCCCTAAAGCTACTCTTGAAATGATTATCGAGAAAAGTATACAAGAGAAAGCGGGTGTGCGTCAATTAGAAAAGCAAAGTACGGGTTATGCCGCAAAGTTGCATTTCAAATACGAGATTGATGGCGATTTAACATAACAGACTCTGCAATAATAACATCGAGGAACTACTTGGAAAAGCTCCATTTAGCGAGAGATGTCTGCAAGGAAACCAATATGCGCTGGCGTTTAGCAACTGGCATGGCGCGGACATTAGCGTTGGCGGTGATTCTGATCATTGAAACATCTGGCATGAGGACGAGGCAGCTTACCACTCTGCTGGTAATCTGGGTGATGTGATGAAAGAGGTAGCTGTCATTGCTCTGCAGGCCACATTAAGGAGCTCATGCTGATGCGCTAAAAGATAGACTATCGCATCTTTTGATCGAGCGGAATATTCCGCATCCATGTGACTCTCAGAAAAATTTGCAACTCAAAAGATGAGGTCCTTCGGCGTATTACAATTGCAACCAGTATTGCCTTCGGCTCTAACTCAACGCAAAGTACACGCGATAATGGCTACTTAGCTGGTGCGATCTGCTTCGACGTGAAGCGCTACCTGTAAGGCGGAATCAAAGATACTTGCTTAAAGCGTGCAGGCACCAACAGACATCTCATGTTGTCAAGACCAATAAGAAAGATGTTGAGTGCGAGATATCTGTACGTGGGTTACGTTCCAGTACGCACACACACTGAGGAACGTTTTGGCCTTCGCACTGACAAATGAAAAGGTAGATGATGCCGTGCATGTTGCTGAAAGATCACTAAAACAAAAGAACAGCACAATTAAGCAACAATAGATGGGAAATGAAGTTCCGAATTAAAGAGCGTGGAATGCCAACTCAAGCGCACGTGCAGTTATAACAGCGACACCGGCGGACGAGTTGAAACACCTATTTTATGCCCGTGAGGAACCTTCGCGGTGGCGATTCGAGTGCGTCTAAACGAACTCGAAACAGCAACAAATAAATGCGCAGATAATGCTCGGTAATACTTACCATCTCTGTTTGCGTCCGGGACTCGATATTCTAAAGAATGCGAGGTGGACTACATGGAGTTCAACAGACAGGATCTCGCCCTACCAATGCTGCTGATGAGTGGCGAACCGTGTTCCATTAGCATTCACATTAGCGCACCATAAAGCTAAAGAAGGTTGCGAGTTTCGTTTCACATAATGGGCGGCTCTAAACACTTCTTTACTCCTGAGAATGTTATAGGACACTCAAAGGAGGTAATTGGGTGCTGATATTATTGCTGCTTTCGACGAAATATCCTGGGACGCACTATCAATGCAAAACGACTTAATGATTGACCAAAGAGATGGTTAGATCGCTGCTTTAGAAAGCGTTTTAATGAAACCGAGCCACTTTGCGATGGTTATCAACAAACTCCTATGCCTATTGTTCAAGGGTTGTACTTATAGAGACTTTGAAAAGACGCTGCTAAGTTCATAGCAGATGAGGGAGCAGATCGTAGTGGCGTACCTGCAGAGTTTATAGCCATAGGAGGCAGCCTACTGAGGTGATGTGTGGAAAGCCAGTTGAGGTGGTTAATGACATTCTACCAACATCAAAACCACGCTACCTATATGGGTGTAGGAACACCTCAAACACTCTCGATCGCTCGACGTCGAGTGGATATGTTCGACAGCAGTGCCAACTCGTGACAGGAAGAAACGCTATGTTACGTTTACGCATGAGGCACAATTGAATATGAAACACGAAATGGGAAAACGATTTCTCTCCTATTGGCATGTGGTTGTGGGCGTTACCTTCCTCCTGCAGGCACTCTGCATCGCCATACAAAATAAGGCTTTTAGCAATGCAAATGGTGTGTTAAAACGCACTTTTCTTCGACTTGATAAAAGAACGCTCCTTTATCTGGTGACTTTTGAAGAAGCTGGTGTAATTGAAAAACTTGTGACATTTTTGCTTCTGTTGACGTGAATAACGAAACTTTCGCCCGATATGAACCAGGCTCACATCAAAACGCAAAACAAATAAAAGAATATATCAACCGACCA
>BNJU01002110.1_pt1 | contig 99313 bp, 132 predicted proteins | sample 8539281 | NCBI WGS metagenome assembly BNJU01 (sample SAMD00202456, study PRJDB9452) | human saliva metagenome | isolation source: human saliva | place: Japan | reverse complement strand
TCGAATTGTGAGTTGATTTTCTCACTCGAGTTTCGTCGGTGTAAGTCAGCGTGGTACTCTGGCAAAGTGTCTGCTTTCGGTGCATCGTTCGGTACTATGTTCGGCTTAGATGTACCAACTTTGACGACTTGCGTTACTGGAGCGAGAGTTTCCTCATTGGACAACTCTTGGCGGTCAATTTCTTGACCATTGGAACTATAGATGCGGGTCTTGATAGTCCGCTCGCCCTGAACGCCCGGTGTTGCGATTTGGCGAGCATCTCGAACAAGTTCGTCCGTTTCTTCTTCACGAATGGTGAAATTAATTTTTCTCACTCGAGTTTCGTCGGTGTAAGTCAGTGGGCACTCTGGCAAAGTGTCTGCTTTCGGTGCATCGTTCGGTACCATATGCGGCTTAGCTGTTCCGACTTTTGACAACTTGCGTCACTGGAGCGAGAGTCTCCTCATTCGATAACTCCTGGCGGTCAACTTCTTGACCATTGGAGCTGTAAACACGATTCTTGATGGTCCGCTCGCCTTGAACTCCCGGTGTTGCGATTTGTGAGCATCTCGAACAAGTTCGTCCGTTTCTTCTTCTCGAATTGTAGTTGATTTTCTCCACTCGAGTTTCGTCGGTGTAAGTCAGTGGGTACTCTGGCAAAGTGTCTGCTTTCGGTGCATCGTTCGGTACTATGTTCGGCTTAGATGTACCAACTTTGACGACTTGCGTTACTGGAGCTAGAGTTTCCTCATTGGACAACTCTTGGCGGTCAATTTCTTGACCATTGGAACTATAGACACGAGTCTTGATTGTTCGCTCACCCTGGACTCCTGGAGTTGCGATTTGACGGTTGCCTTCTGGAATTTCGTCTGTATACTGTTCTTCGGTGGAAAAATCTATTTTTCCTTCTTATTTCATTCGCCGTAGTCAGTTCTAATTCTGGTACTTCATGCACTGGTGCCGTGTCTGGAGTAGTGCCGTAATTAGTTGATTCTGGTACTTCATGCACTGGTGCTGTGTCTGGAGTAGTGCCGTAGTTAGTTGATTCTGGTACTTCATGCACTGGTGCTGTGTCTGGAGTAGTACCGTAGTTAGTTGATTCTGGTACTTCATGCACCGGTGCCGTGTCTGGAGTAGTGCCGTAGTTAGTTGCTTCTAGTACTTCATGTACCGGTGCCGTGTCTGGAGTAGTGCCGTAGTTAGTTGATTCTGGTACTTCATGCACTGGTGCCATGTCTGGAGTAGTGCTGTAGTTAGTTGCTTCTAGTACTTCATGTACCGGTGCCGTGTCTGGAGTAGTGCCGTAGTTAGTTGCTTCTGGTACTTCATGCACCGGTGCCGTGTCTGGAGTAGTGCCGTAATTAGTTGCTTCTGGTACTTCATGCACTGGTGCTGTGTCTGGAGTAGTACTGTAGTTAGTTGCTTCTGGTACTTCATGCACTGGTGCTATTTGAGTAGTTTGAGAAACGACTTGATCCTTTTTGTACATTTTTGAACTTTACCAGTTCCAACTAAGACAATCTCATCAACAGGTTTTATTAACAGTTGATCTGAAATTACTTCACTTTTAAAAAGATCCTGAGTATTTTTATTGTTTTCTATAGTAATTTCTAGTTACTACTTTTCTACTTCCCGCTACTCCTGTTTGAAAAACCCTTGTTTGCCCCCTCCAATAATTCATCTGTTTTTGATAGAGAGTTTGGTAAGCAACTACTTCAGTCCCAATTGTATCTGAGATTTGAACATCAAAACCATTTTCGTCAGTCATCGTTACGACTTATATCATCTTGTGATTTTTCTAGATTTCTACCTGTTTTCTGGCTAGTAATTGCTGGCTTTTAGAGCTCTATCTTTTTGGTTTGCAAGCTCAAATTATTATTAGTGAATTTTTAGGTTTAAATGATCTTCAAAAGACGTGAACCGCCCATTGTCTGGGGAAGAATGCGATTATTTTTAAATACCCAATATATTCAAACCCTTCAATAGACAAAGGACTTGGTAAATGATTACCGATTCCTAGATTAAGACTTTGATTATAAGAAGCCAACTGAATATTAGTAACAGCAAGAACCGTTGAGCTAACAAAGATGTACCAAAACTAGTTATCATAAGTAGAGCAGCTAAATGATGCTTACCTAAACGTCGAATAACAAGAATGACCAATGCTACTCCAGAAACGGACAGAACAGTTTCCAAATCTCCTGAAAAACCTGTGTGGAGGCAATACTCAATATTATGAGTTTTTGGTCAGTAGACCAAATAATAAGTATCAGAGTTTTCCTCAACAAATCTTGGCACTTCTTTAATTACTGATTCTTGTTCTTCACGAGTCAATTCCGATTCTGTTACATATTTGTACTGAATTTGAATAGATTCATCTTTAGCAAAAATCCTGTGCATGGACAGACTGAATACCATTACCTGCTGAGAATAGCAAAAAGGCAACCGATTGCAGCTGAAACTAGACCAATCGATAGCTTACGAAATGAAAAGCGATAAATATCGCGTCCCCAAAAATCTTTTTCATAAAAATCCCTTTACATTATATTTTCTAACCTCTTTATAATACTGAAAGTCTTAAGATTTTTCAATATTTTTGCTCAAAAATAAATATATTTTTACAAATTGTCAGCCCGTTCAAAACTAACACAACTTAAGCAATAGATACAATCTAGAAAGGTAAAGACATAAAAATGAAAGCGAAACTTACTTAACAAATAAAGAAAGTAACATATCTTTATTATCATCATAGCCATTTGGATGACTGAAATGCCATTTCCAAGCAGTTTCGATAATGATTTCGATATTGTCAAATTTCGGCTGCCAACCCAGAACATTTCTTGCCTTCTCAGAGGAAGCAATCAGCGTATCCGGATCCCCTGAGCGCCGCTCTGCTATTTCCAAAGGAATAGGATGTCCGGTCACCTTTCGGGCTGCTTCTACAATCTGCAGGTTGGAAAAACCAGTCGAAGAGCCAAGGTTAAAGGCATCTGAAGGATGTCCAGCTCGCAGGTGCTCGACAGCCAGAATATGGGCGTCAGCTAAGTCGAAAAGGATGGACATAATCGCGAACATTGGTGCCGTCTGGAGGTCGTAATCATCGCCAAAGACAGCAATCTTCTCACGTTTGCCCTGAGCCACTTGAAGCACAATGGGCAAGAGATGAGTTTCAGGTCCGTGGTCCTCGCCAATAGAGCCGTCGGGCTTGGCACCCGCCACATTGAAATAACGCAGGGCTACAAACTTGATGCCATAGGCCTGGTCTGCCCAACGCATAATAGTCTCCATCATAAGTTTGCTCTCACCATAAGGATTAATCGGCTTTTGCGGGGTCGTTTCCAGAATCGGCACTTCCTCAGGAATGCCATAAGTCGCAGCGGTTGAAGAAAAGACAATGTTTTTAACGCCGCATTCCTGCATGACTTCCAAAAGAGAAACCATACCGGCTGTGTTATTGTCAAAATACTTGAGCGGGTCCGCCATAGACTCTGCCACCAGTGAAAAGGCTGCAAAGTGAATGACTGCATCGATGGATGGATGCTTAGCAAAGACATCACGCATAAAGTCCTTATCCGCCAAATCCCCCTCATAAAAGACTGCTTGCGGGTGGACGGCTGCCCGATGACCAGTCACCAAATTATCAACAACGACTACCTCTTCCTTACTTGCTGCTATCAAACGGTCAACCATGTGCGAGCCGATATAGCCAGCTCCACCTAATACTAAAATTGCCATAAAACCTTCCTTTCCCTGTTACGCTAGATTCATTATAACACATTTCCTAGGGCTGGATGCCGACGGATTGGACGAAGCGCATGAAAGCCTCCTGCCCTTCCTCTGTTCGCTTGTAAACTCCCGCGTCTTCCAGTACTCGGCTGAAAATTTGTCCAACCGATGCCTGAACTACTCCTTCCACCGTCTCAGCGGTAACATCTGGATTCTGGTCTTTGAGTTGATTGACCCAATCCCTATGATAGGCAGCGACTTGACAGTCATCTCCCAGCAAGAAAAGTTCCACCTGCTTGAGTTCTTCCTTGAGCCGAGGCGGCAGAATAGCCAGCCCCATAACCTCAATCAGGCCGATATTTTCTTTCTTAATATGCTGCACATCCCTATGAGGGTGGTAAATGCCGTCCGGATGTTCTGGGGAAGTTTGATTGTCCCGCAAGACCAAGTCCAGCGCAAAACATCCATCTTTCCTGCGAGCAATCGGTGTGATGGTATGGTGCGGCTCACACTCAGACTCTGCCAACACCTGCACACTTGGATCAGAATAAGTTCGCCAAGCTTGCAAGATCTTGTCAGCCAACTCAATCAACTGTTCCTTCTTCTCAGACCTTAGACGAATGACGGACATGGGCCACTTGACAATGCCTGCCTCCACCTCTTCAAATCCGCTAAAAGTAAAGCTGCAATCCAGCTCTGCTATTTCCATAGGGAAGGTATGACGTCCGCCCTGATAGTGGTCGTGGGTCAGGATAGAGCCGCCGACAATAGGCAGGTCGGCGTTAGAACCTGCGAAATAGCCTGGAAAGGTCTCAACGATGTTCAGCAGGCGCTCAAAGGTCAGCCGGCTGATGGACATAGGAAGGTGCTGGCTGTGCAGAAAGATGCAATGCTCATTAAAGTAGGCATAGGGCGAATACTGGAAGCCCCACTCCTGTCCAGCCAAGTCAAATCGAATAATCCGATGGTTGGCGCGAGCTGGGTGGTCCAAGCGCCCTTGGTAACCTTCATTTTCCATGCAGAGCTGGCAGGCTGGATAATTACTATTCTTGGCCTTTTTAGCTGCCGCAATTTCCTTGGGATCCTTTTCTGGCTTAGAGAGATTGATGGTGATTTCCAAATCTCCATATTCAGTCGGTGCTTTGAAAGCAATGTTTTTAGCAATGGCCTTGACCTTGATATAGTCATTCTTTTGACTAAGCTGGTAAAAATCAGCTACAGCTTGCTCAGGATTGGAGGCATAAGTCGTCCAGAAGTCCCGATTGAGCTGGCTAGGGGCAGGTGTGATTAAGTTCATGAGCTCAGCTCCCAGTATATCCTGCTCAGCCAGAGTATCACCAATCTTCCCATTCTTCACAGCCACAGCTACCAAGTCATCCTTCAGGTCAATTAGCTGCTCAGCCTCAGTCTCCTGCTCTGCCACTGCCTCTCCAACTAAAGCCATGACACGATTGCTCAGATAGATGGTGTCCATTTCTTCAAAAGTACTATTGTCAATCACTGCAGATACAAAAGCATCCAGTAACTTCTTGGACATAGATCTTCCTTTCTTTTGCTAGTAAAGAGAGTGGGACAGAAATCGGTAATTCGTTAGAATTCGATTTCGTCGTCCCACCTCCGCACAGTTGAGTAGGGCTGTAAAGCTGATGAAATCAGCGTAATAGAGCCCACTCAACCACTGCGTCTTGCTCGACAATCCAAAGACAATTGAGAGGCTAGGACTTTTGTCCCAGACCCAAGTTTCTTTTCTGTGAATTAGTCCAGCACTCGGCTTCCGCCAGCTACTTCTGCAATGTAAAAGCTAGGGGCATAGCCGACAACTTCTTGATACTTGCGGCCGACATTTTCTTTGAAAGATTCCACCGCATCCTTAGCAACTAAAGCAATGGCGCAGCCACCGAAGCCTGCTCCAGTCATACGAGCCCCCAGAACACCTTCTTGCTCCCAGGCCGTGTGAACCAAGGTGTCCAGCTCTAGACCAGTCACTTCATAGTCATGTTCCAAAGAAACATGAGACGCATTCATGAGACGGCCAAACTTGTCAAGATCGCCTGCTTGCAAAGCTGCCCGCGCTTGCAAAGTCCGTTGATTTTCCAAAACAGCATGGCGAGCCCGTTTGAGACGATTTTCATCCTCTATCAGATAGCTATACTCATCAAAGGACCACTCGTCCAACTCACCCAAGGTAGCGATAGACAGCTTGCGGTTCAGTTCTTCAACAGCTTTTTCGCACTCTGCACGGCGCTCATTGTACTTAGAATCCGCCAACTCACGGCGCTTGTTGGTATTCATAATCACTACGACATTGTCCTTAAGATCAAGCGGCACCAAATCATACTCAAGAGTATTGGTATCTAAGTAAATAGCCCGCTGGTCAGCTCCCATTCCGATAGCAAACTGGTCCATAATGCCAGAATTAACCCCGATAAATTCATTCTCAGTTAATTTACCGATTTTCACTAGGTCCAAACGTTCCAACTGCAAATCAAAGAGTTTCTCAGCAATGACACCCGTCAAAAGCTCTAGAGATGCAGAAGAAGACAAGCCAGATCCATTAGGAATATTTCCATAAACATAGATATCCATTCCTCGGTCAATCTTATGGCCTGCCTCCTGCAGAAAATGCAGAACTCCTTTCGGATAGTTGGTCCAGTTATGCTCAGGCTCAAAGTGCAGGTTTTCCAGCGGCACTTCAATAATCCCTTTTTCTTCAAAATTTCCTGAGAAGAATCGCAAGAGCTGGTCGTCCCGCTTGCGAGCCGCTCCATAAGTTCCTAGAGAAATCGCAGCAGGAAAAACATGGCCGCCGTTATAGTCCGTATGCTCACCAATCAGATTAATCCGACCGGGTGAAAAGAATGTGTGGTCCGCTTCTACTCCAAAAACCTTAGCAAAATCTGCGCGGACTTGATCTACTGAAATGACATTTGACATAAGCTAAACTCCTTTAAAATGATTGTTCGACATTGTAATCGTTTTCTTATCTTTATTATAACTATTTTTGAGTAAAACTTCAATAAATTTAGTAAAAATTTTTACTAATTTTATAGATAGTTTTGTAAAAATCCAAACAGTAATCTGTCTGGATTATTTTATAAGGAGCAATAGATTAGAAAATATTGTCTTCCGTCTCAGCATCAAAGTAATGCGCCTTGTTTAGGTCGAAGCCAAGTTTAATACTGCTTCCCGTATTCATATGATCACGTGCATCAACTTTGGCAACAAACTCACTGCCACCAACCGCACAGTAGAGGTGAGACTCCGCTCCAAGCAACTCAGAAACAGAAATCTTCGCAGTTAGAACCGACTCAGGGAAGGTTTCCAGAAAAGCTGGTTCCATGTTGATATCTTCAGGACGAATACCAAAAATCAACTTATTGCCTTCATAGCTCTTCTCCCGCAACCTCTTAAGATTGCCCTCTGGGACTTGGAGACTGAAGTCTCTGTTTGGTCCGACAAGACGGCCATCTTCCAGTGTCACTTCAAAGAAGTTCATAGCTGGACTACCAATGAAGCCGGCCACAAACTTATTTGCCGGATGTTTATAGACTTCCTGCGGCGTACCAATCTGCTCCACTCGACCAATTGTTCCAGTTCCAGCAGGATTCTTGGTCGCTGACATGATAACGATCCGGTCAGCCAGAGTCATAGCTTCAGTCTGGTCATGGGTAACGTAAATAGTTGTTGCCCCTGATACGGCGGTGAATTTTGGCAATCTCCGCCCGCATAGAAACACGCAGCTTAGCATCCAAGTTAGACAAAGGCTCATCCATAAGGAAAACCTTTGCATCCCGAACAATAGCGCGTCCCATTGCTACCCGCTGACGCTGACCACCAGATAAATCAGCTGGCTTACGCTGCAAGAATTCCTTCAAGCCCAAGATTTCTGCTGCTTCATTGACCCGTTTGTCAATATCTTCCTTGCTGTACTTGCGCAGCTTGAGACCAAAAAGCCATGTTGTCGTAGACAGTCAGTAGTGGGTAAGGGGCATAGTTCTGGAAGACCATGGCGATGTCCCGGTCTTTTGGAGCCACATCATTAACCACTGTACTGTCAATAGAGGCAGTTCCTTCTGTGATGTCTTCAAGACCCGCAATCATACGCAGCGTAGTTGATTTTTCCACAACCAGAAGGACCGACAAAGACGATAAATTCTTTGTCCTTGATATCTAGATTGAAGTCTTCCACTGAGTAGTGGTCGCTGTTGGGATATTTTTATAGATATTTTTCAGATTTAATTCTACCATTCTTCTTCTCTTTTCTTATATCTATTCAAAAGTGATAGCTTGGCCATTTTCACTAGCGCTATATGTCAATTCTTTGAGGTTGATAACTACTTGAGCAGTGACTGACTTATCTGCATTGCTACGGACAATACGGAGGCTATTTTCATCCAATAGATTCACTTCAATAGTGCCATCTAGGTCAAAGGCAGCAGACTGGTTGCGGTAACTGAAAAGCTTGAGCAAGGCTTGCACAACTGGACGCTTGACTTCTTCAGCAATCTCCTCATTACTGTAATAATGACGGTTGATATTGCGGCCTTCCTTAGTGTTTTCTAGCAGTTCAAGGTCATTTTTCCCAGCTAAGAAACCAACATAATAGACCTGTGGAATCCCTGGAGCAAAAGCCTGAATCAGACGGCTAATGAAGTACTTCTTGTCGTCATCGCCCAAGGCTGAGTAGTAAGTCGAGTTAATCTGGTAAATGTCCAGATTATTGTACTCAGCTGAGGAATACTTACGCTTGACATTGGCCCCGACCTTATATAGTTCATTGGTCGCAAAGTCAATTTCTTCATCAGTCAGAATATCCTTAACATCAACAACCCCAATACCATCGTGGGTGTCCAGTGTTGTGAATTGCTTCATAGGGACTCATTTCAAGCCACTTGACTAGACGCTCTGCTTTACCACTGTATAGAGAATAAAGAGTTACCATCGGTAGCGCAAAATCATAGACAAAGTAGCCATGCTCTGCAATCTTGAACTGGATAGAATAATGCTCATGAATTTCTGGTAAAATATCCGTCCCAAACTCAGCCGCTTGCTGCTGGACTTTTTCTAATAAATCCCAGATTTCTGGCTCAACAAAGAAATCATTGGTATCTAACTTTTTGACCGCATAGGCAAATGCATCTAAACGAATCAGATCACAGCCATGCTCTGACAGTTGACGCAATGTTTTCTTGATGAAATCATTAGTTACCTGACTGCGAACATCTAGATCAATCTGCTCTTCACCAAAGGTGTTCCACAGATACTCAGTGCTTCCATCTGCAAAGACGATTTCCTGCTTAGGTGCCCGATCCTTACGCTTATAAATCAAATCAACATCAGCTTGCGTCGGACGATTTTCTGGCCAAAACTTATCCCAGCTGAGAAAGAGGTCACGATACTCACTCTGATCCTTCTTTTCCTGAAAATCCTTATAATACTTGGACTTGCAGAGAAGGTTGCCGAAAGTCTCCTAAACCATGCTGACCCAAAAACCTGCCGCTGGGTATCTAAGCTAAAACTTCTCTCATTCGATCTCGGATTACCAGAAAAAAGCATGATCTCGCTCAAATACTGTATTGGAAAAAAATGATAGGATTCGATTTTTTTCTGCCTAAGTGTTTAAGCAAAAAGGTAGCCATCCCTTTCCTCAATGATAAGACTGGAATTTTTTTGTATTGATGTAGAATAGATGTTTGTCTATTTTTGATAGCCATTTCTGAACCTCCATATTTACTAATATTTTTACCTATGAAATCGCTTCCTGAAAATAGAATTATGTTAGGGAAATATGGTAAAATGTTAGGTAGGAGGCAAAAATATGCTTGTTTTTCAGAATACCAAACAGGAACAATTGATCTCTCGCTTAGCTTCTACGGTTACGAAGAGTGCACACCTAGCTACTCTTTTGGACCAGCTATTAGAGATACCTACGTTCTTCACTACATTACCAAAGGGAAAGGTCAATTTCATTACAAAGGAAAAATTGTAGATTTAAAAGCTGGAGATCTCTTTCTGCTCAAGCCAAATGAACTTACCTTTTATCAGGCTGACAAAGAAGAACCTTGGTCTTACTACTGGCTGGGAATGACTGGCGGTAGGGTTTATGATTACTTCAATCACTCTCAGATTGCCGAAGACTGCTACCTACTTGCTAACCAGGAACGTAAAAACAGATAGGATTGGGAAAATTGTTGAGAACTTGGTTTACTTCGCCGAGCAGACCAAATCTAACCAACTAGCTCAACTCCACATTATGGGTCAACTTTATGAACTCATCTTTCACTTGGGCAGCGTTGCCTACAAGCCCCAAGCAAATACCCTATCTGCAAGCCAGCAACTCTATCTAGCCTGCAAGCAGATAATTGACACTCAATATCCCAATCCCTAACCTCAGCATTCAAGATATGGCAATTAAGTTGTCCGTTCATCGCAGCTATCTAACAACCATTTTTCAAGGAGGAGCACCAAAGCTCACCTAAAGAATATCTGGAATATGTCCGAATGCATCGAGCTACACAACTCCTCAAAAAGCACCCGTGAGCCTGTCCAATTTATCGCCTATTCTGTCGGTTTCTCAGACCCCTTTACTTTTCAAAGGCTTTTTAAAAAAATATTTTGGCTTTTCACCAAGCTCATTTCGAGAACAAAGTTAAGTTTTACTAAACATATCTTTGTTATTTACTAATTTTTGAGTTATAATTTATGTAGACAGTAAATTAAAAAGGATCAAATCAAATGGCTACTATCAAAGATATCGCCCAGACTGCTGGTGTTTCTCCCGCAACTGTTTCGAGGGTTTTGAACTATGACAAGTCCATGTCTGTCAGCGATGAGACGCGTAAGAAGATTTTCGATATCGCTGAACAGCTCAATTACCAAAAAAGCAAAAGGCAGAAAAAGACTTCACCTCAGACCCACCGCATTGCCATCGTTGAATGGTACACTGAGCTGGAAGAGCTGGATGATCTTTACTACTACTCCATCCGCTTAGGCATTGAAAAGAAAGCCCAGGAACTGGGCTATGATATCGTGCGGATTTTCAACAACGACTCTCTAAACCAGCTAGAACAGATTGACGGCATCATTGCCATCGGAAAATTCAGCAGCAAGCAAGTCAAGGAGCTGGAGCAATACAGTCCTGCTCTGGTTTTCGTAGATAGCGATACGCTCGACCAAGGCCACAGCTGTGTGACAACGGACTTTGAGCATGCCGTTACTCATGTTCTCGACCATTTTCTTGAGCAGGGCATTCGAGAAATCGGTATGATTGCTGGACGTGAAGAAACAGCAGACGGAACGATAAGTCTTGATGATCCCACGCTTGGCCTGCTTCTGCCGTTACCTTAGTGAAAAAGGTACTCTATCAGCCGGCCTATGTCAAGGTCAGGCAAGTTCTCCTCAGAGTCAGGCTACCAGCTGATGAAAAGAAATGATTGACCCGCAAAAAGAACATATGCCCAAAGCATTCTTCATTGCCAGCGATGCTCTGGCAGTCGGTGCTCTCCGTGCTCTTCAGGAAGCGAGAATAGCTGTTCCCCAAGATGTCCAGATTATTTCCTTTAATGATACATCCATCGCCAAATACGTCTATCCGCCTCTCAGCACTGTGACAGTCTTTACAGAGGAAATGGGTAAGCAAGCTCTGCAGATGCTGGACCAGGTGATTAAAAACCGATGAAAGTCCCATCCCTCACATGATCAAGCTCTCTACCAAGCTGACACTAAGAGCAAGCAGCCTTTAAGCTAGAAAGACCGCCTATGAAAACCTACGAAAAAATCTTTGACATCCTCAGCCAGGCTGACGACTATGTCAACGGTGAAAAAATAGCCCAAGAATTGGGCATTTCACGAACTTCCATTTGGAAAGCCATCCAAAAAAACTGGAAAAAGAAGGCATCCAAATCGAATCCGTCAAGAACCGAGGGCTATCGATTGACAGCGGGTGACTTACTGATTCCTGATTGGATTGAGGCACATTCTCCTGTTCAGGTCTCCTTTAATCCTGACTGCCAGTCCACTCAGATGGACGCCAAGGCTGGCATGGAGGTCGGACGCCCTGCCGACACTCTCTATCTGGCCGCTGCCCAATCTGCTGGCCGTGGCCGTTTCGGTCGTGCCTTCTTCTGCCCCAGCCAGGGCGGCTTTTACATGTCTCTCCACCTCAAGCCCTAACCTCCCCTTCGACCAGCTCCCCTCCTATACTATCTTGACCGCAGGAGCTATCTATAAAGCAGTAAAAAATCTAACCCTTATAGAGGTTGATATCAAGTGGGTCAATGACATTTACTATCGAAACAAGAAAATTTCCGGCATCCTGACCGAGGCTACAACTTCTATTGAGACAGGGCTCGTCACTGATGTTATCATCGGTGTTGGCTTTAATTTTTTCATTAAAGACTTTCCAGCTGAGATTAAAGAAAAAGCTGACTCCCTCTTTGAAGAGAAACCAGCCATTAGTCGCAATGAGCTCATTGCCGAGATTTGGAAATGCTTCTACGAAAGTGACCCAGAAGAACTCATCTATCTCTACAAGCAGCGCTCCTTGGTGCTAGGACGACAAGTGACCTTTAGCCAAAAAGGCGTGGACTACCAAGGTTTGGCCAAAGACATCTCGGACAGCGGGCAACTTTTAGTCCAGCTGACAGATGGTCAGGAAATCTGGCTCAATAGCGGCGAAGTCTCGCTGACCAGTTGGTAATCAAAAATTTCATTTCAAAAGGACTGAGTCTCATAGCTCAGTCCTGTTTTCATTATTTCGGTCCTAAATGTTTATCGATTTCATCCACAATCCGCCCCATGACATAGGAAATCTGCAGATTGCGCAGCACCAAAACAGCCCAGAAAGCAGCCATAAAATAACGCCCCGCCATGATGGATTCATTGAAAAAATAGGTTTCTAAGGCTGTAAAAACAGCCATTACAATAAATTGTCGTCTGTTCATAGATTTATTATAACACGAAAGCCTGGAAAAATCTTTTTTAATCCTCTTGAATGGTAATTTTTTCTGCTAAAAAGTCAAATCCCTCTGGAATCAGGCTTTCCTCTTCCTTTTCTTCAACCTCTGCTTTGCCATTGCGGCTGCGAGCCGAAAAATCCGCCCGAATCTTGGTCCACTCTTCTAAGGAAATGGCCAAAATCTCTGGTGAAAATCCTGCCGCATTGCTGAGGATATTACCAAACATGGTATTGAGATTGTCCCGCTTCATGGTCTGCTCAGCGTTGAAATTAGACTCAAAAGCTAAGATAGCGTGGCTTTCGTTGGCGGCCACCGGCTGCGATCCTGCCAGCAAGGCCCTATCAGCTCCAGCCAGACTTTCGATAATCTCACCCCAAGCATTCTGCAGCTTAGTCAGATTGCTGCGAGCCAGACTAGGATTCTCAACAGCCTCTTCTAGGATGGCATTGACCTTATTGAGGTCTGCTCGAGTAGCCCTTAGACTTCTGCGGCCGAATATCCGAAGTTTTGACAGCTGCTGCAGGTTTGCCATTGCCATTAGCCAGCTGCTGTTTAAGACTATCTATCTCTTGTCTCAGACCCTTGAGCTCATCAGCTAGATTATCTGGAATCAGCTGCTACCGTAGGAAGACTGCTGGTCTCTGCCAGTCGAATGGTCATCATTTCTGTATAAATCTTAGGCTGCAGGCTATTCTTGATATCTGCCAAACTCTTGGTCGCCATATCAATCATGGCAAAAGAGTGTCCTGCGGTGTCTTGAGATTTTCCAGAAAGAGCTCACTGGCATGATGATTTTCCCCGCCAGTTTTGACAATGATCAAATCACGCAGATATTGCAGGAGGTCCGTCACGAAACGAGCCATATTTTTACCGCTGTCAAAAATCAGATTGAGATTATCCAAGGCTGTTACTGCATCATGAGCAATCAAGGCTGCTACATAGGCATCCAAGGCTCCCTAAGCTGATAGAGCCAGTGATTTCTTCAGCAATCTCAGTAGTCAAACGATTTTCCTGAGTCAAGCTAAGAGCCTGATCGAGGATAGACAAGGGCATCTCGCATACCGCCCTCAGCTCGACGGGCAATAATCTGCACACCTTCTTGCTCAAAATCAATGCCTTCCTGCTCCAAAATCCACTCAATATGGCCAATAATGTCCTGCGTCTTGATAGACTTAAACTCAAAGCGCTGGACACGGGAAAGAATAGTTGCTGGAATCTTATGCAGCTCTGTCGTCGCTAGGATAAAGACCACGTTTTCTGTCGGTTCTTCCAAGGTCTTGAGCAAGGCGTTAAAGGCCCCAGTCGAGAGCATGTGCACCTCGTCAATGATATAGACCTTGTGCTTGGCTAGACTAGGTGCATAGGTTGACTTGTCCCGAATGTCACGAATCTCATCTACTCCATTATTAGAAGCCGCGTCGATTTCGATAACGTCTTCAAGACTTCCCTCAGTAATGGCCTGACAGATATAGCAGTCATTACAGGGCTCACCGTCCTTTTTGATTCGGACAGTTCATAGCCTTGGCAAAAATCTTAGCAACACTGGTCTTCCCTGTTCCACGTGGGCCAGAGAAGAGATAAGCATGACTGATTTTCCCTTGCTCCACTGCCTGCCGCAGGGTGGTGGCTACTACTTGCTGTCCCACCAGCTGACCAAAGGTCTGACTGCGGTATTTCCGATATAAAGCTTGATACATTAGGGCTTTTTTTCTCCAAACATTTCAAAAATTCCAAGTCGTTTTTCAAGCAAAAATCTGGACAAATTTTTCCAGATATTCCTGATCTACCTTATCATAATCACCTGTCAAGGATGAGTCCAAATCCAGCACTCCAAGAAGTCGGCCGTCTTTTACCATGGGCACCACAATTTCGCTCTTAGCCCGGCTATCACAAGAGATATAGTTGGCATGCTGGGTCACATCATCTACGATAATCGTCTGCTCTTTTTCCGCAGATTCCCCACAGACACCCTTGCCTAGCGTAATATGGACACAGGAAACACCGCCCTGAAAAGGCCCCAAAATCAGCTCCTTCCCATCAAAAAGATAGAAACCAGTAAAAACAGAATGAGGCAGAGCTTGATTGAGCAGGGCGCTAGCGTTCGACAAATTTGCCAAAGCATTGGTCTCACCCTCTAACAAGACTTCCAGCTGAGCCAGTAAAAGTTTGATAACTTGAAACTTTTGTCTTTTTGTGTTCATAGAGTCTCATTATATCAAAAAGCCGGTCTTTCAACCAAGCTTTTCTTTAATTTTGTTATTCAAAAATTCATCAATCAGTCTATTTACAATATCGGGTTGGTCGGTATTAGAATTATGCCCGCCTTATCAATCCATTGAACAGACTTCCCAGTATTTCTTTCATAGGCCTTCAAATATCGTATGCAAGACCCTGCACGATCTTCTTTTCCACATATAACCAATTGTGGACATTTTACTTCATAAGAAAAGTTTCTTCTCACTGCTTCTGAAAATATCTTATATCCGTATCCCGCAAGACGAGCATACCTTTCTTGATCACCATCATAAACCATCATCATATCATACATCAGTTTTCTTCCATAGTCTGTTGTTGATACGCTTTTAGGGCCTGATTTCAAAAGAGATTTCCATGGATAAATTCTATAAATTGCCTCCATATTTTTTAAGAGCCACAATTCCATAGCTGTATAATACTTCCTTTGAAGGGATGGTGAATCAATCGTAACAAGACCTTTTAATTTCTCAGGAAAAAGTTGAGCATAAACCTGTCCTACATATCCTCCCATTGACTGACCAATTACTATTGGATTTTTCTATTCTCTCTTTGACAAATATTCCATCCAGCCAACTTGCTAAATCAAATAAAGTAAAATCGAGACGAAATGGATAAGATGAAGCGTGTCCAGGTGCGTCCCAAACCAAGACTCTATATGTATCTTTAAAATATTCTATTTGTTTTTCAAATAACCTATGATCAGCAGTTAGCCCTAGGTAAAAAGATAAAGAGCACTTTTGGGATGATTCAACAGCATCATTTGTCCAATAATGAATTATTCCACTTGGTGTTTCATATGTTTTTTCAATCAAAGTTCAATCCCTCGCATTCTAATTTGTTTTAATCTAGTTTATCGCAATTTCACTCATTCCTCTTATTAGAGTTTCTCAAGTAGGTCCACTAGAACATATATTCTGCTTACTTATCCTCCCTCCAAAACCTTCACTTCTTCACCTTCCACAAGCACAGCTTGGTGATTATTGAGGGAAAGCAGATTCAGCTGGGTCGCTGTATGTATCCAGAGTGGCCTGGGCACTTTCAACAAAGGGTTCTTCGCCAACATGAGGAAGAACATAAAAATCCACCTCGCTTAGTGCCTCTGTATCGTGCAGTTCTGTTGCAACTCCTTTATCGTCCATGAGCTTATTGTAGTCAATGTCCTTTGGCTGTGATGATGGCACCAGCTGATTCGCCCACATAAACCATACCATCCACAATCTGCTCTCTTATCAAGGACAGAAGCTGCTTTTTCTTTAATTCTTGCAGAAGATAAAAAGTATTGCCACCAGAGACATAGAGTAGTTTACTTTGGAAAATCTTTGCTTGAGCTGTTTCTCTATCACAAGCTGAAATATCTAAAATTTCTACTTGAAATCCCAAATCTGCAAAGGTCTGCAGGGCTTCGTCAATATAACCCCTGTACTCTTCTACATTTCCAGCCGTCGGGATAAAAAGCACATGTTTGCCCAATTGCTTTTCAGACGCATATTGTCTGAACAAGTCCTTGACTCCCGCAAAATATGAACATAAAAATAATTGTTTCATAGGATACCTCCTTATTTTTCATGATTTTTATAAAGAATCCATTGGTCCTTTCTTTGACTATCGATGAGATGTAAATCCAAGTCTGTCAAATAGTTTTCCAGTTTTTCTTGCTTTGTAAAGTCTGGTAGGTAATAAGCTAATTTGCTCCATTCACATGCCAGTAAGATGATTCCATCTGGCTTAAGAATCCGCTTAAGTTCTAGGAACGCCCGAGTTAAATCCGACCAATGAAAATGAGTCTGAAAGGCTGTAATCAAATTCTTTGATTGGTATATTAGGTAAAGAAAAGCAAGAATAATCAGAAGGCCAATTATTGCTAGATAAATCATCTGTCTTCCCTCTCATATCTTCCGCCATAAAGCTTTTTAGCTTTCTCTGTATAGTTCTTAATAAACTCCGTTTTCGCCTCTGTATAGGCATCACGGTTGTGCTCATATTGCTTCCACAAGGACAGCTTGAGCCTCTCATAGTCTTTAGCTACAGCAGGGTGCTCCTGTAAATAGTCTCTAAAGTAAAGTTCATCATGATCACCCTCATAGCGCAGATGAAGATGGAAAACCCGCTCCGCAAAACCACTCGGTGTGTAGCCTTTATTGAATGACATCCGCCCTTGGCTTTTCTGACATGAGCAGATAACCATTTTGCAGCAGCAAGTCTCTCCCTTACCGCCATATCTGTTTTCTTTGGGAATTTCCAGCACGATATCCACTATTGGCTTAGCCCAGATGGTCTTTACCGATGTCGAACCGATATGACTAATCCGAACCAGCTGATTTTGCAGGCAAAAAACTCAAGAGCTGAAGCCGCTCCTCATCATACCAGTCTTTCCACTCAGCCTGATGCTCTCTTAAAAAATCGGAAAAAGCTGCCACAACTCCTCGAGTGACATTTCCTCTAAAGATGGAATCATAAGCACCTCCTTAGATAATTTATATATATTATACCAAAAACAAGTTTATGATTGTTTTAAAATATTTTTAGAAATCTTTCTGTAACACAAACGTAACTTTTTCTTGAAAAACTATTTAATTTATAGTAGAATGAAATCGGATACATATCCAGGGAGAAATATTATGAACAAATTTAGGACTAAAAAGTATTTTATAATTCTGTGCCTTCTTTTTATTATTTCGCAAATATTTGCAACACCAACAATAATTGCAAATCAGAATAAATCAGAACCTATTCAAACGCTTCATGAATCTGATGAAAATGAAATGGGCACTCTATTTTTTTACTGGCTCCTATCAACTTAGACTAGGTAAAAAGATAAATATGGAAAGAGCAACTGCAGCCCATATCCAACTACAATATCAACATCAACCTAAGAAAAAAACGCGAAGGAAGGTTAACCTATAATCCGGTAGGATGGCATAATTATAAGTTTTACTATGGCAATGGTAAGCAAAAGACCTGGCTCATGAATAGAGGACATCTCATTGGATATCAGTTCAGTGGACTTAATGATGAGGGACGGAACTTGGTACCTTTAACAGCTTGGCTCAACACTGGAACTTTTAAGGGAACGGATGAAAACAATTCCGACAGTATGCTATACTACGAGAAGCGATTAGATCAATGGTTGGAAGCTAATCCAAATAATTGGCTCGACTATAAGTTACACCAATTTACCATGATGATGAGCTATTACCTCGTCAGATTGAATTACAATTTGTAGGATTAGATATGTCAGGTAATATTGTCAGCATTCATTTAGGTGGGAAGGAATCTATTGACCAGGATGGGATGTCACATGTCCTTCTAGACAACCTCTCTCCAAATGCTGAACTAAACTATCAAAAAGGGACAGCAAAGAATACTATGGATCAAAACAGTTCTAATTCTGCTGCCTCATCCGAGAACTCTTCTGCTTCAATTCCATCTGAGTCAAATACTAATTCTTTAACATCTACTGAACAAGAAAAACTGTCTATGTTGCAAGACAGGGAACAGCCCAAGCCTACTGGTATCATATTAACCATATGCCTTCAAATACTAATTTTGATAATGTGGTAACTATGACTGAATCACAAGCTATATCCCAAGGAAAACATCATTCATCCAAAGAGTAAAACAAAATGTTAGGGAAGAACTTCCTAACTTTTTTTACCAATACAGACAACCATAAACCAGCAAGACAGTAATCATACTGAAAAAGCGAGCCAATCAGGTAGTATTCAGCAAAGGACTGACTTTCTGAAATCTTATTATAGCGGGCAACTAGACTTAGCCGTAAAGACTAACCCAATGGCAGTAAACTGCCCGAAAAATAAGAGAAAGTCCCATAATCAAGCGCTCCAAAATCCCAATCATGGCACCAGCCCCCGCAATAGTCTCCCACTGTCTTCTCCTGCCTGATACTTGCTGAAGAAGAGTTTAAAGAGGATATTAACCGGCTTACCAGTAAGGGCGAAGAAAAAGAGAGCCTGCAGCATGAGGTAGCGCTCAGACAGCCAATTAGGAGCTGGAATTTTCTGCTGCCCTAAGAGAAAATAAAGAGCAAAAACTGCTAATCAGATGCAAGACCTGATCCAGTATAAAGGCAAACTTTTGAGCATGATGCCGGACAATCGATGAATTCAACCTATTCTTCAAGAAGTCAATAAGCGCATGACTGAGCCAGACCAAGGCGAAATATAGCAGATAATTAGGTAAGATGAGCCCCAAGAGCAACAAGGGCAGCAGAACAATTCCCAAATGGAGAATTAAGAAATTCATCCTCCGGCTTTTAAGGTCGGCCATTTTCTGACTTTGAAGCTGAAAATCAGCTAGTACATGAGCCAGCAAAGTCAATACAAGAATCGGATTCTGCATGAAAAATTCTGAAAATCCCATAAAATTTGTCATTGTTCAGCCTCCTTTGCTGCCTGTAGAATCATTCTCATAGCTAAACGGCGATTTCTCAGATAGATCTTCAAACCAGAGGACTTGAGTCGCTTACTAAGCGCACTGGGACTAATCTGCAACAGCTCTGCTATTTCTCCATGAGAAAAATTCTCGTCATAGATATATTCCATGAGCATCCGCTCCAGAACCTCTCTCTGACTGTTATTCCACTTACTCTGGATAAATGAAGTAGCTGCCAGCACCGTATTGACCGCCTGACTGAGCTCTTCATCTCCCAAGGATACAGCTATACGGCTGCTGCCATAGTCGTTCTTCTCATGAATAGCCTCAATGGCTGCGCGTGCCCTCCAGTAGGCCGGACCGTCCGCACCAATACTTTGCTCCCGATTAATATCCGTCACAATCTCCCCCAGACCAAGTCCAAAGCGAATCGGATGAGGAAAGCCCAAGGCAATCTGATCAAGGAGCTGCATAATCTCTGGATTAGGCCGCAGCAAAAGCCTGAAACTCATCTCCAGTTGTTACTGTAAAGGTGACACCAGATAATCCTGATAATCCTGATTTAGCACCGCCATCATGTCCTGCAGATCCTTCTGAGCCTGCTTACGATTTTTCAGCTGTTTGGATTCTATTAAATCTCCAATAAGAGCAATATAAAGCATACCAAACCTCCTTTAAGTCCATTATAAAGGAAAAATTTTAAAAATGTCTATTTAAACGGCAACTTTTTAGAATATCCATTGAAAAGGAAAAGGCTATTTTTTTCTTTTTGGTGCTGGTAAGGCAGGATAGGCATCGTCAATCAAACTGCAGAGAAAGGAAGCGTCTTCTACTTCTTTTATACGAAGCATTGGCTTTGCGCCTGGATAGGAAACTCATAAACCGGATTTTCAAAAATCCAGGGGCTGGCTGGACCGGCAGAGCAGCAAGCGATTGTCATAAATCCGCCAAATAAGCGCCCCCGATAATAGAGCAAATACTCTCCCATCATCTTGCGAAAAGCTAATTTCTTGGCCTAAGCCCCTGCAGCTGCTTCAGAATAAAAATCCAAATATTCTTGACTAGATGCCATCGGAACACCTCCATGAATTGATACTTTATTATACCAAAAATGGATGAAGATTTCCTGACTAAGAGATAAACTCATCTCCTTCAATTCGTAGTCTGTCTATCCTCAAGTAAGTAAAAAAGCTAGACCTTACAAGTCTAACTCTTTTACTTTTTATTTTTTTAGAAGTCCTTCCTTGACCAGATAATCACGCGCAACAGCTTCCGCTTTTTTGCCTTCAATGCCAACTTGATAATTCATCTGGCTCATCTGGCTTTCCGTAATTTTACCAGCCAGCTTATTGAGAACACCTTCCAATTCAGGGTGCTTTTCTAGCAGTTCAGCCTTCAGGAGAGCGCTCCTTGATAAGGAGGAAAAAGATGTTTATCGTCTTCTAAAACTTGTAAATCATAACGCGCAAGTTCTGCGTCAGTCGAATAGGCATCCGTGATTTGAATATCACCCGACTGGATAGCTTGGTAGCGAAGGGCTGGTTCCATGGTTGACACATTGAGATTCAGTCCATAGACAGATTGAAGCCCCTTGTTTCCATCTTCACGGTCATTAAATTCCAAGGTGAACCCTGCCTTGAGCTTGTCTTGAACCGCCTTAAGGTCAGAGATGGTTTTAAGATTGTATTCTTTAGCAACACTCTTAGGTACTGCAATTGCATAGGTATTCTGATAGGCCATGTGATTGAGCAAGACTAGATTGTCCTGTTTTTTGATTCCATCACGTGCTGCTTCAAAAACTTCTTCAGCATCATTGCTGACCTTTGGAGCAGGCTGCAAGAGAGTTCCAGTAATCGTACCGGTAAACTCAGGATAAATATCAATATCACCTTTTTTTAGAGCTTGATAAAGGAAGTCAGTCTTCCCAAAATTAGGTTTGACTGTCACAGTCATATCCGTGTTTTCCTCGATGAGGAGTTTATACATGTTCATAAGAATTTCTGGCTCTGGACCCAATTTCCCAGCAATAACCAGATGTTCCTTCTCCTGCTTGGGAATTAGACTGGGTGTGTAAGAAGCGCCTAATCCGAGGATTAAGACCGCAAAAGCTGTAAATACCGTTCGAAGCTTAGCCTTTTCCATCCATTTAAGAAGACTGTTGAAAAGAATAGCCAAAACTGCGGATGAAATTGCTCCAATCAAGATCAGACTGGCATTGCGACGGTCAATTCCTAGAAGGATAAAGGAACCTAGTCCACCAGCTCCGACAAGGGCTGCTAGAGTTGCTGTTCCGATAATCATTACCGTTGCCGTCCGAATTCCAGAAACGATGACGGGCATAGCTAGAGGCAGTTCAAACTTTTTGAGTCGCTCCCACTTGGTCATCCCAAAGGCGATTCCAGCTTCTTCTAAACTAGGATCAATCCCATTCAAAGCCGTGACAGTATTTTCTAAAATCGGGAAAATAGCGTAAATCACCAGAGCAGTCAGTGCTGGCAGTGTACCAATCCCCATAAGAGGGATAAAGAGTCCCAACAAGGCCATTGAAGGAATGGTTTGAAAGATTCCTGCAATTTGCAGCACCCAATTGGCTACTTTTTTATGACTATGAAGATAAATAGCGAGCGGAATGGTCAGGAAGATGGCCACTAGTAAGGTCAGAAGAGACAGCTGAAGATGTTGCCCTAAGGCTACCAACCATTCGCCAAAGCGCTCCTGAATGGTAGAAAACAAATTAGCCATGTTGAACACCTCCAAATAAATCTGCTACGAAGCTGGTCGCAGGTGCAGATAAGATTTCCTCAGGTGTTGCCACTTGACGAATCTCCCCGTCCTGCAGAACAGCAATCCGATTCCCCAACTTTAAAGCCTCATCCGTGTCATGGGTCACAAAGATTGTTGTCATCCCAAACTGGTCATGGATACTCTTGGTCAAGCTCTGCAATTGCTTACGCGAGATGGCATCAAGAGCAGAAAAAAGGCTCGTCCATCAGCAGGATTTTGGGTTGAGGCGATAATGGCACGGACAATGCCCACCCGCTGCTGCTCACCACCTGACAGCTCACTCGGCATACGCTGAGCATAGTCTTCTGCAGGCAAGCCCACTAGCTCCAACAATTCATCAGTCTTCTGCTGAATATCTGCCTTGCTCCATCCTTTCATCTCAGGAATGAGAGCAATATTTTCAGCCACCGTTAGATTTGGAAAGAGGGCAATCGCTTGTAAGACATAGCCTGTAGAAAGGCGCAGCTCACGCTCATTATAGTCCTTGATCCGCTTATCATCCATATAGATGTTTCCATCTGTTGGCTCTAAAAGACGGTTGATCATCTTGAGCATGGTTGTCTTACCGGACCCAGAAGGACCTACTAAAACCATAAATTCACCATCCTCAATCTGTAAGTTGACATCTCTCAAGACATCCTTTTCTGTATAGCGTAGCGCTACATTTTTATATTCAATCATTCTTTGTCCTCAATTTAAAACTTCCCTCGATTCGTCAAGTCTTCTACCTTAGGCATGACTTCTTTGTTGTCCCAATGCTCTACAATCAATCCATTCTCTAAACGGAAGATGTCATACTGGGCATAAGCCACCCCATCTATCTGAGTCTGCCCATAGCTAACCACATAGTTCCCTTTGACCCAAAAAGCTGGAAAAACAAAGTCAAAAGTAAGATCGTGCTCAGCTACATAGTCTTTATAAGCCTGACTTCCTTGGCCAATCTCATGATTATGCTGAATCAAATCTTCTGCCACATAATCATTCCACTGCTCTAGTTCGCCATTTTGGAAAAATTTCTGTCAAGAAACGACGAACGGTTTTTATTTGTTACTGTCTTATCCAAATCCGTGACTTTCAAAAATCCCCAAAGATCTGATCTAACTGTCCATTTTCTGGAGTGCGATAGTAGTCAATGACATCCCAATGCTCTACGATACGGCCATTCTCATCCGCACGGAAAGTATCCGTCGTCACCCATTGCGCTTCCCCCTATTGAGAAATTGATGGACATGGACAAAGACTAGATTACCATCCTCAATGGTGCGAACAATTTTCATCTCACGCTCGGGATGGCGCTCAAAGAAATTTGTAAAGAAAGCCGCAAACCCTTCTTTCCCATCTGGCACACCTGTCGAGTGTTGAATGTAGGTATCCCCTACAGACTGAGCTTGAGCCTCGGCAACACGCCCGTCTTGAATGGCGTGAATGCATAAATTGTGTGCATTTTCAACTTGTTTTGACATAATTTAAGCCTCTTTTTCTTTCAAATTTTCTAAAATACGCTCCTGATAACTCTCAAACTGGCGAATTTCTTCCTCTGAGAAGCCTTTATAAAAAATAGCATCCAGTTTTTGACTGATACGATGGCCAACTTCTTTTTGAGGACCAACCTTGCTCTGTCAACTTGACATATTTTTTCGCTTGTCTAAACCACACTGACTAAAAGCTCACCAAACCCTGTTCTTCCAACTTTTTCAGCATAGTTGTCAGCGTATTATTGGCAAGTCCCGTCGCCAGCGCAATATCTGTCGCCGTCGCACAGCCCGTTTCACTATTCCATAAAACGGTGAGAATCTTGCCCTGCTCACTCCGATAAAGAGCTTCAGGATCTTGGCTCAGTAACTTTTGAAAAATCCGTCCATTCAACAAACGAATATGATAGGCTACTAAATGACTATCTTTCATACTTTCTCCCAATTTATTTCTATATCGAATTGATTTTTATTTATTGTAACACTTGCAGTCTCATCTGGCAAGAATTTTGTTCTATTTGGAAATAATTCTAAACTGAATAAAGATTATAAACTAAAAACTTCAAACAAAAAGCCCAGTATAAAGAGGAAATCTCCCTCTACACTGAGCTTATTTTTTTATCTTAGTAATATTCACCCTGACGGTAATCCCATGAGTTGAAAGTATCGGACAGGTGCATCATGATTTTGTCGATGTCCAAGCCTTTGCGGATGACCACTGGTGCTGGTGAGATGGAACGTTGGCCACCTTGTTCTGGAATTAGTTTTCCATCCTTATCAACCATAGAGACCATAACGCCTTGCTCATAGCGAGTTTCAATGGTCTTGTCTGGCTGGATAGAGGCTACATAGTCATCTGCTTCAATGACTAGGTCAACTGCGTTTTCGATGCGCTCGCCAATTCCTTCGACCTTACCGCGGTTCCCTTTACCAGATGGGTTGGCTGAGGAAGCATAAACCATCTTGCCTTCTTCCCAAAGCTTAGCTGCCAGCTGCTCGCCCGCCTTACCAAACTTAATAACAAAACAGCTAGTGCCACGAACATCTGTCATCAGCTCTTCCCGACCGTCGCCAAAGGCCTTGAGCTTTTCAAAAAGCTTCGGCTTCCATGGGAGGATACAACCTAAGAGGATGTCTTCATCCCAATGCTTTTGATAAAAAGCTTCAATTTCCGGATTCAGCTGAGCCAAAGCACGGAGCTCATCCATACTGCCACAGAGGACAACACCTGGCTTATTACGGTTACGAGCCTTAGCTTCGAACTTACGCTCCAAGCCAGCTTTATCGCTGGTCATAATGATGTACCCCACCTTGGTCGGGCAAACAATACAGCCGCCATCGCCTTTCAGGATGTCATAACCTTCTTGTGAAAGCTGTCCGTTCCATTGAATGTGTTTTTGTCATCAGTTTCTTCCTTTTCTATTAAATTAAGATTTATTTTACCATATATTTTTATCGGAGACAAGGTTTTTCAGAATTTTCTCAATATAGCAAAAATGAGGTTACTGCCAATAAGATGGACGATTTTTCATATTCTGCAATCAAATCCTCATACTGCAACGTAATACCAATGTCATCCAGACCGTTGAGGAGCTTGTGCTTCCATTCACCATCAATGTCAAAGGAGAATTCTCCAACCGGCGAAAAATCTTCTGCTGCTCCAAATCCACCGTCACTTGATCCGTCGGCTTCAGATTAGCCAAGGCTTGCCGGACTTCCAGTGGCTGAACAATAGGCAGCATACCGTTGTTTTAGCTCGTTGTTGTAGTGAATATCCCCGAAAGATCCGGCAATAACTACCTTAAAAGCCATAGTCAGCCAAGGCCCAGGCAGCATGCTCCCGAGAGGAACCAGCCCCGAAATTATCCCCTGTAATTAGAATAGTCGCCTTACGGTACTCCGGTCTATTAAAGACAAAATCAGGATCTTCCGTGTACTGATTGTCCAGATAGCGCCACGCGTACATGAGGTACTTGCCAAAACCTTTTTATCAATCAACTGAGAAACTGCTTGGGCAAAAAATTTGGTCCCGTGTCAATATTATCGTTCATGAGGGGGACTGTTGTCCCTGTGTAGATTGTAAATTTTTCCATAAACCTTCCTTACTGGACCTCCGGTAGCTGGCGGACGTCTACAAATCGCCCAGCAATGGCTGCCGCTGCTGCCATGGCTGGACTGCAAAGATGGGTCTTTGCACCGAAATCCCTGACGATCCTCAAAGTTCCGATTACTGGTAGAGGCACAGTGAACTCCGTCTGGCACCTTATCTGGATTCATTCCCAGGCACATGGAACAACCCGGATCGCGCCACTCAAAGCCTGCATCCATGAAAATTTTATCCAGTCCCATCTTTTCAGCAGCCCGCTTGACCGGACGAGAGCCTGGTACGACGATAGCTGTCAGATTGGGAGCAATGTGCTTGCCAGCGACAAACTTAGCCGCCAGCTGCAAATCACTGAGTCTGGCATTGGTACAGGAGCCGATAAAGATATAACCTAGGTCAATATCTTCTGCTTTCTTACCTGGGGAGAGGTCCATGTAATTGTAGGCCCGCTCATCGTTCATATCACGTATTTCTGGGAAAGCCGCCCCGAACTCTACTCCCATAGAAGGATTGGTTCCCCAAGTCACCATAGGTGCCAACTGGGAAACATCAATCTCAATAACCTTATCATAGACAGCATCAGGATCACTGACCAGAGTCTTCCAATCAGCTACCGCTGACTCAAAAATCCTTGGGAGCGCCCGGCCGTCCTTGAACGTAATCATAGGGTCTTCTGATCGGGATTCATAATGCCCATCTTAGAGCCAAACTCTATGGACATATTGCAGATAGTCATGCGCTCTTCCATGGTCAGATGGTCAATCGCATCCCCAGCATACTCGACCACATGACCAACACCTGCAGCCACACCATATCGGGCAATCAGAGCGAGGATAAAGTCCTTAGAATAGACACCTTTTAGGGTGGCACTCCGTAAATTTTACCAGCATTTTCTTAGGCTTGACCTGCCAAATGGTCTGCGTGGCAAAGACGTGCTCTACCTCCGAAGTACCGATTCCAAAAGCAATAGCTCCAAAAGCTCCGTGAGTGGCCGTGTGACTGTCACCGCAGACGATAAATTTCCCTGGCTGAGTCTTACCCGTTTCGGGTCCAACCATATGGACAATCCCCTGCAGTTCCGATCCGTGAGCCGCATGCTCGATGCCAAAATCCTTGACATTCTCAGAGAGCTTATCAATCTGTGCTTTGGAAATCACATCCCGAATATCATAGATATTGACCGTAGGAACATTATGATCAAAGGTTCCAAAAGGTCAAGTCCGGCCGTCTAACTTTGCGCCCTGCATCTCGAAGACCTTGAAAAGCCTGAGGGCTGGTTACTTCATGAATATAATGCTGATCCACATACATAAGCTGGGGCTGGCCTTCTTCACCAGTTATCAGATGCCTTTCCCACAGCTTATCAAAAATCGATTTTCCAGCCATACTAGCTTCTCCATATGTAATACAAAATTCCAATTTCCACTATTATTCCGCCAATCCAAGCCAGCCAGAAATACCATTTTCTGGTCTTGTGGTGAAAGAGCCGACCACCTAATAAAGCGCCCAAACCTCCGGCTGCCAATGATGACAGCAGCAAGGTCTTCTCTGGAATACGATAGTGATTTTTCTTAGCCTTTCGCTTATCCCAGCCATAAAAGCAGGAAAAACGACAAGGTTCCATAGCAGGCAAATACCCGTTAATATCCATTTCATAAGTTATTAATAATTGCCCTCCCGTCATTTGAGCAGTTCCTGTCTGGCCGCCAAGATCTCGGAGTTAAAAATACCCTGAGCCAATGTCTTCTCAACTGCTGCTTCAATCACCTCTGCAGCTTCAAGCTCTGCAAAAACTATCCCGTAGCATCATAGCTACAGAAAGGATCATACTGATAGGATTGGCAATGCCTTTGCCCTGCAATATCTGGAGCCGAACCATGGATAGGCTCGTAAAGACTTGGTCCAGCTGCCGAATGACTGGCCGATGGCATAACTCCCAGCGTCCCTGACAGGACACTGGACTCGTCTGAGAGAATATCTCCAAAAAGATTTTCTGTTACTACAACGTCAAACTTAGCAGGATTGGTAATCATGAGCATCGCAGCGCTGTCAACCAGTTGGTGCTCCAAGGTCACATCTGGATAATCCTTGGCCACTTCATCTGCTACTCTACGCCAGAGTTTGGATGTCGCTAGCACATTTTGCTTGTCAATACTGGTCACGCGCTTTCTGCGACCACGTGCAATGTCAAAGGCCTTACGGACAATTCGCTCCACCTCTTCATAGCTGTAGTCATTGATATCCCGCGCGGTTCTGTCCTCCAAAAATATGCTCACCAAAGTAAATCCCACCAGTCAGCTCGCGCACGACCACGAAATCCACACCGGCAATTCGCTCTGCCTTCAAAGGCGACAAATGCTTAAGAGCATCAAAAATCTTAACCGGCCGAATATTAGCATAGAGTTCAAGCTCCTTCCGCAGAGCGAGCAAGCCTTGCTCCGGACGAACTGGAGCATTATCATACTGGGGACTGCCGATAGCTGCTAGGAGAATAGCATCTGCCTCCTTGGCTGCTTCTAGAGTTGACTGAGGCAGAGGATGACCTTCCACATCAATACCAGCACCCCCAAAAGCCTTCTCCGAGATATGATAAGTAAAGCCGAACTTGTCCGCAACAGCAGTCAGTATTTGGAGACCGGCTTCCATGATTTCTGGTCCGATACCATCACCCGCCAGAGCTACAATTTCTTTTGTCATAGTCGCTTCCTTCTAATTATTTGCAGGCAGATCGCGGTAAGATACCTGATGGCCGATTTCACCAGCATTTTCCTTTTGCACAAAGTATTAGCATGGATATAAGCAATGGCGCTAGCCTTAAGAACATCAAAGTCAATACCAGAGGAATTGAAAATTGTATCTGTATCCGTATTTTCAACAGCTACCAAGACGCGAGCCTGAGAGTCAATACCATCCGTCACCGCCTCGATGTTATAAGATAAAAGCTGAACAGACTGGTTAAAGAATTGGTCAATGGCATTAAAGATAGCTTCGACACTTCCCTTACCTTCTGCCACACAGCTGACCGTCTCGCCATCTCCATTAACCAGCTGCACATCCGCTGTGATGGTATGGTCATCATTGGTCGTCAGCTGCAGATCATCAAAGTGGAAGCCTTCAGGATTTTCGACCGTCGTTCCAGCAATCAGAGCTCGAATATCAGCGTCTGTGACTTCATTTTTCTTATCAGCCAAGACTTTAAACTTAGCAAAGAGATCATTAATTTCAGATTCCGCAAAGTCCAGAGCCAGTTCTTTGAGTTTTTCGACAAAGGCATGACGGCCAGACAGCTTGCCAAGCGGCAGTGAATTGCTCTTGACTCCAACCAGCTCAGGTGTAATGATTTCATAGGTCAGTGGATTCTTAAGAACACCATCCTGATGGATACCGGACTCATGAGAGAAGGCATTGCCACCAACAACCGCCTTGTTCTTAGGCACTGGAATACCTGAGAAGCGGGACACCAGCTCAGAAGTGTTGATGGTTTCATTAAGGACGATATCCGACTCAACCTGATAATAGTCCTGACGAATTTCTAAAGCGACTGCTACTTCTTCCAGCGCTACATTTCCAGCCCGCTCACCGATTCCATTGATAGTCCCTGAACACGACCAGCACCGTGCTTGATAGCCGTCAAAGTATTGGCCGTTGCCATACCAAGGTCATCATGACAATGAACACAAATACCACCTTATGATCAGAAGTCACATTTGTCACTAGGGTAGTCGAAAATATTTGCAAACTCTTCCGAGTAGTAAAAGCCGACTGTATCTGGAATATTGATATAAGTCGCACCTGCATCAACCGCTGTTTGTACCACCTGAAAAAGGAAATCCAGCTCTGTTCGCGTCGCATCCTCTGGTGAAAACTCGACTATATCGAACTTGGAGCGCGCGTAAGAGACATGCTCTTTCACAGCTTCTAAAAATCTCTTTCTTGGACTTCTTCAGCTTGAACTCTCTGTGAATGGGACTGGTCGCAATGAAAACATGGACTTGTGGATGCTTGGCATCCTTGAGCGCCTCGTAGCAGGCATCAATGTCTGATTTAACCGAACGCGCCAGACCAGTGACGGAAGCTTTAGTGATGACTTTAGCAATCTCTTGCACAGCTGCAAATGAATCTGGGCTAGCAGCAGGAAAACCAGCTTCAATGACTGAAATACCCCACTTCTCTAACTGCTTGGCAATAGCCACCTTCTCCTTGATAGAGAAATTCACTCCTGGTGTCTGCTCACCATCCCGGAGGCTGGTATCAAAAACTCAACTTTGCGTGTCATAGACAACTCCTTTTCTAAGATACAAAGACCCTGTTAATAGCTATAGGAAAAACTCTTCCCCAACTTCTAGGTCGTGTTCAATGACTGAGACGGTATGAGACAAATTGATTTCAGAAAAAAATCAAGATGTATTCCCACTCCCGTCGCTTCTTTAGCAACCATTTTCTTCCTCATCAGAGTTTGAGGTAAGATAGGGTGAAATAAAAACATCTCACTTGAGGAACAAGCGAGATGTTGATTTACCTCGCTTGGTAAGCCAAACAGGACTAATGCTTTTTGCACTAGCCCGAGTAACACAACAACAAAAGCAAAGTTTGAAGATTGGGTTGACTTCATGTTTGACTAACTCCTTTTTGAGATGGTTTCTTATTGTTTAGTATTTTAGCACAGTATCATAGGCCTGTCAAGAAAAAGTCGATATTTTCTGAAAATTTTTAATATGCTGGATTATTTTTGGGGTTTTATTAGCAAAAATACGAGGAAAAAAAGAAGCAAGGTAAATCTCACTTCTTCCATTTTTTCAGGAATCGCAACATAGTTTAATTCTACTTTATTCATCTCCTCGCATACTGAACACCTCGGAAAAGGAGAAAGGCTGTTAGAATCAGGGAAACCAACCAGATGGTCTTCAGGAGGTAAAACTGGATCAGATAAGTTGAGAAGATGGCTCCGACAATAAAGCTTGTTAGTAGCCCACAAAGAAAAAGGCCTTCTTGTAAATCTTTCCTGTTCTTGTTTCGAGTATAGTTACCAAAAGGCTACCATGGTTTTCTTGATATTCCCCGTCATAAGAGAGTTGTTATAGACAATGCCGTCTACCTCGCCAAAAGCTGTCGCGACCACACCCATGCAGAAAGCTAGTGGCGGCACAATATAGAGATGGGGGCACATTTGCTGGTAAAAATCCAGCGACAGCTGTCGTCAATATTAAAGGGAAAAACACTGGACAGCCTGCGCCAAGAATGCTCAAAACGATGCTGAAAAACAGTCATCAGAAAAATCCCCAACATAAAAAGCCAACATAGTTGCCAATTTCACTTCGATTCCTCTTGTCTCCTGATTGATGAGTTCAACCGAAAGGAAAAACGACGTTTCCCGTCTGACCTGCCACCAAGGGTTCCTCCCTCTCAATGAAAGTATAAGCGTCAATAAATCCTGCACAAAAGGTCAAGAGGCAGGCAAAAATTTTTGAACGAGAGTGAAACTCTCTTTTACAAATTGTTTCATAAATCACCTACAAAATAAGGGAGTGACCAGACTCCGAAAAATTATAGATTTCAGTCCGTCCACTGCCCTTTGCTAAATTACATTTCAAAAATCTTGCAGCTACTGCGATTCGCCAGATTGATAGCTATTTATTTCCTCAAATGAAAGAGCAGAAAGCTGCTTTTTTCTAGCCTCTCTGGCTTCCTTAAGGATTTTTCAATCTTGGTCGTAATCAGGTCAATAGCCACCTTGTTAGAAGCTCCTCTGGAATGATAACATCCGCATAGCGCTTGGTCGGCTCGATGAACTGATGGTACATAGGCTTAACGACACCCAAATACCGCTCAATAACACTATCCAAACTACGGCCGCGCTCTTCCATGTCCCGCTTAATCCGGCGGATAATCCGAACGTCATCATCTGTGTCCACAAAGATCTTAATATCCATCAAATCACGCAAGCGTTGATCTTCTAAGACCAAAAATCCCTCAACGATAAACACATCCTGAGGCTCCTGACGATAGGTCTTTTTGCTGCGGGTATGCTCCGTATAGTCATAAGTGGGAATATCCACTGGCCGACCAGCCAAAAAGCTCCTTGATTTGCTCAATCATCAGGTCCGTATCAAAAGGCAAAAGGATGGTCATAGTTGGTCTTCACCCGCTCTTCAAAAGTCAGATGCGTCTGATCCTTATAGTAGGAGTCATGCTCAATCATGGCAATATTTTCATTGGGAAAATTAGCCAAAATTGCTCGAGAAACACTTGTCTTTCCGCCTCCAGAACCACCAGTTACACCAATAATAATAGGTCTATTTTGCATTATAAGCTCCATCTCTTGTTATCTTATCTATTTTACCGCAATTCATGTTATAATGAAAGAGCTAAAAATAAAAAGTACATGCTTAAAAAATAGAAAAAGGAGGTTTTTATGTTCAAACTTGGAATCATCGGAACAGGTTCTATTTCTCATGAGTTCATCAAGGCTGCTCACTCAACAGGCGACTATCAGCTGACAGCTGTCTACTCTGGACTCTGGCTTCTGCTGAGCGCTTTGTGCAAAACTATGAAAATACAGTCGTCTATACTGAAATGCTGGACTTTCTGTCATCTGATATCGATGTCGTCTACATTGCTAGCCCCAACAGTTTGCACTTCAATCATGCCAAGGTAGCTATTCTGACTCGTAAACACGTCATTGTCGAAAAAGCCTGCGGTTTCTCGTCCCAAAGAATGGCGGGGAATTGGTCAAGCTGGCTGACGAGCATCAAGTCTATCTCTTTGAAGCTGCTCGCAACTATCATGAACAGGCCTTTGATACGATTAGTGATTTCCTCAAGGACAAAGACCGTCTTGGGAGCCAACTTCACCTATGCCAAGTATTCTTCAAAAATGCAAGCTCTGCTTGCAGGAGAGCAGCCCAATGTTTTCTCAGCTAAGTTTTCTGGCGGCGCTTTGATGGATTTGGGTGTCTATCCTGTCTATGCGGCTATCAGACTTTTCGGCCATCCGCGCTTCGCTCGCTACAGCGCCCAGCAGCTAGCTAATACGATAGATTTAAATGGAGCCGGCTGTCTCATCTATCCAGATTTTCAAGTTCAGATTCAGGCCGGTAAAAATATAAACAGCAATCTGCCTGCAGAGATTTACACAGATCAGGGAACTCTGACTTTAGACGGGATTGAATTTATCAGCTCTGCTATTTTCCAAAATCTGGACGGTCAAGAGGAGGTGCTGCCTATCAAGCGTGCTCCCCAAACCATGCTGGAAGAGGCTCAAGCTTTCGCGCGAGTGCTCAAGGGCGGACAGGATGCGACTTACGAGAAATGGTTGGATGTGGCAGCGGCTGTTCATGAAAGCTTATTTGCCATGCGCAAGGACGCTGGCATTAGATTTGAGTTGATGATGATGAACAATTTCCCGAGCTGGCAAAAATCAGCTGGCTCAGTTAGGCTTTGAAGATTTGACAGCTATTCAGGAGAAGATGTTTGGGCCTATTTCTGCAGGCGATACCGTGCTGGGAATCAGTCCGACTGGTACTGGTAAAACTCTGGCCTATCTCTTTCCAAGTCTGCTTAGACTAACACCTAAAAAAGCCCAACAACTCTTGATTTTAGCTCCTAATACTGAGTTGGCTGGACAAATCTTTGAGGTCTGCAAGACTTGGGCTGAGCCTTTAGGGCTGACAGCTCAGCTCCTGCTCTCCGGTTCCAGTCAGAAGCGACAAATCGAGCGCCTTAAGAAAGGTCCGGAGATTATCATTGGAACGTCTGGGCAGGATTTTCGAGTTGGTCAAGCTCAAGAAAATCAAGATGATGAATGTTGAAACCATCATTTTAGATGAATTTGACCAGCTGCTCAGCGATTCTCAGTATCACTTTGTAGATAAAATCACCCACTATGCGCCTCGTGACCACCAGCTGGTATATAGAGCGCCACCGCTAAGTTCGACCACGATAAGATTGCTGAAAATACCCTAGAAATCAGCATTGACGACCAAGTTTTGGACAACATTCAGCATTTTTACATGCAAGTCGAAAAACGTGATAAGGTGGACTTGCTCCGAAAGTTATCCAATGTTGAAGATTTCCGTGGACTGGTCTTCTTCAACGCTCTGTCAGACCTGGGCAGTGCCGAAGAAAAACTCCAGTATCGTGAAGCCAATGCGGTTTCTCAGCCAGCGATGTCAATGTTAAGTTCCGCAAGGTGATTCTAGATAAGTTCAAAGAACATCAGATTACTCTCTTGCTAGCCACTGACTTGGTTGCTCGCGGCATTGATATTGACTCGCTAGAATGCGTCGTCAATTATGAGCTTCCGCGCGATTTAGAAACCTATACCCACCGCTCTGGACGAACCGGCCGCATGGGCAAGGAGGGCTACGTTATTACTCTCATCAGCCATCCAGAAGAACTGAAAACATTGAAAAATACGCTTCCGTTCGTGAAATTGTATTAAAAAAATCAAGAACTTTATGTAACAAGTTAAGCTAAAAAAGCTTTGGAAATCTAATGTTTCCAAAGCTTTTTGCTTTACTTCTTACCAACAGCGATTTCAAACATCTAACCCCAAGGACCGTCTTAGTCTCTGCCGTAATAAATACGATGGGGCTCTAGCTGACCTTCCAGCAGCTCATCGACCGTCACCAGAGTATAGCCGTTACTCTTCAGATACTCGAGGACACTTGGCAGAGCGTCAATACTGGTCTGGTGAATATCATGCATGAGGATAATCGAGCCTGGCTGGGTTTTGGCAATCTCTTGCATAATAGCTTTAGTATTGCGTGTCTTCCAGTCTAGGCTGTCCACATTCCACATGATAAAGGACTGGTCAACCGAATTTTTGGATTGAAGCATTAATAGCTCCATAAGGGGGCCGCGTAATCGTTGGCTTGATGCCTATGACATTGTTAATAGCGGTCTGGGTATCAAGGATTTCTTTTTGGGCCGACTCCAGAGGAAGTTTGGTTAAGACTGGATGGTCCCATGTATGAATCCCAATCTGATGACCTTCATTGTGCACGCGCTTGACAATCGCTTCATTACCAGCAATGTTTTGACCAACCATAAAGAAGGTCGCCTTTGGCACCATATTTCTTGAGGATATCCAGAGCCTGCGGTGTTGTCTTAGGATCTGGACCATCATCAAAGGTCAGAGCAACCATCTTCACATGCTTCTTAGCCTCGAAACTCTGATAAGCTGCCAAGTCATCGCCAGTCAGATAGTCCGCATTGATCTGGTCATAAAAGCTAGACAAAGGAACGTCAATGCTGGTTAAGCTTTGCACTTCCTTACTCAGCTTAATAGAAAAATGGCTGTACTCATAACGGAAGGACCACTGACTCAACTCCGTTCCATTAAGGTTATTGAGAATTTCTGTCTGCACCGCCTCATCGGCCTGTCTAAAGGTCAGCTGGCTGGATATCTCGTTGATGAAGATTTCCTTAGCTGCATCAGGGATCCTGAAAAGAGCTTATCCAGAGTGAAAGGGCTGCCGTCTGGACCGAGATAGCTGTCAGCAACTTCCCGCTCTTCTCCTTTACTGATTTTCATCTCTTTGACATGATAGTCCTTGCGATACACCAGTACTTCTTTAATATTCTTCAGGCTCGCTTCTTTTTCCTCAGCATAGTAGAAGGTCAATTCCTCAATCTTATCGCCCTTCTTCTGATTATCCTTAATCGTCTGGCTATCTGCGTCCATCTGCTCCTTGACGCTTGCCATAACCTGACCATCCAGCAGAGGATAGAAGGACTCCACATAGTGGCTGCCAATCATCTTGCTCTGCTTTTCAGTTTTTTCAGCGTGGTATGTCTCTTCTTGAGCAATCAAGACACTAACTTTCTCTTGAAGTTCTTTTTCTTGGAAAATAGCGTAAATTTTTACAGCACCCAGAAATAGAGCAGCAACAAAAGCTAAAGCTAGCAAGCTGAGAACAATGAGTGTTTTCTTACCGTGTTTCTTGTTATTTTGTCTTTTCATACACCTGTCCTAAATGAATAAAAAAATCATCATTTATCTTGCAAAATTAACTGCAGCTAGATGTTAGAGACTCTTCTCACGAATGACTTCCACCTTGTAGCCATCAGGATCTTTTACAAAATAATAATTAGGCGGGTTGCCAGGAAGACCCTTTGGATCTGTCACTTCATAGCCTTTAGCCTTGTGCTCAGCGTGCAGACCTTCCAAGTCTGGCGTGCTAAGTGCCACATGAGCAAAGCCGTCCCCAATCACATAAGGACCATGGTCATAGTTATAGGTCAGTTCAAGCTCATAATCATCACCTTCCAAACCTAGATAAACGATAGTAAACTGATAATCTGGAAAATCCTTGCGGCGCAGCTCCTTAAAACCAAAAGCCTCTGCATAAAAAGCGATAGACGCTTCCAAATTCTCCACACGCAAACAAGTATGTAACATTTTTGATGCCATAATTTCACCTCATTCTTTCTTGTTTATTATTATACCCTATTTTAGGCAAAACTTATATTAAATTTTTAAAAAAGTAAATGAAAGTATAAAAAAAGCAAAGCCATTAAGACCTGCTAAGAATTGTTTTTCAAAAACTGTTCGATAAAGTCGCTATACGAATTCCATTGAGGCATGGGAATGCTTTCTTTCTCAGCACTTCTTTTGATTTCAAAATATTGATCAACCCACTCGGCATAGCCTGAATGCATGTGATTTGTGACCATTTCGGAAACCAAAGGCTGACTCAACATGAACTTCATTACTGGAACCAAGAGAAATAGGGGCAGGGATAGATATTTAGTAGGTTTATAACGATGTTTAGGAATGCCATATCGCTGACAGAGTTCTAAACCTTCTCGCCAAGCGCAAATCATCTTTCGAATTGCTTTTTTATCTTTCAAGAGTGCATCAAAACTCCCCGCTTCTGCAACTGCACCTGCCATTACCGCCTCCTGAAGGCAGTGAACCTTCATCCAAGAAGCCAAGTCAGGCATAGCATCAATGTCTATCCCACTAGCTGTGAAGATAGGAGACAACTCTGATGTGTAAGAATCATCATCAAGTAACGTAGCTTCTTTGAAAATGATAGCTTGGATCCGACCATCACTCTTTCGCCCTCCTCCAACAGAAGAAGGAAAAGCTAACGACACCTGCTTTCTGTCCAAATAAGAAGGAATCTTGGAGTTGATATTCCAGTTATTCTGTAAAAATAAGTAAATGAGCTTTTTTTCCTTTATAGCCGCTAAATGATTCAATGCCTGCTCTAGTTGCAAACTATTTACCGTTAAGAGAATCAAGTCATAGTCTTGAGCGATACTCGTCACCAATGGCGGCTGGAAATGATGTTCTTTATAGACCTGTTCATCTTTCCTTAAATCTTTAATAGAAAGTGTGAAGCCTTGCTCTAAAGTCGACAGCTTATGCTCTCTAACTAAGACAGTAACTTGATGTTGATTAGACAGTAACCAAGCGTATGTCAAACCAATCGTGCCAGCACCATAAACCAAAATGTTCATATTAGGCCTCTCCCGCTATTTAACAGAACGCTTTTTCGTTTCTTTCAGTAGCAGTTTAACTTCAAAGACCGTACCTTTTGGTTTGTTGTCCTTGACATAAATAGAGCCCTTGAAAGCATCGACAATCTGCTTGGCTAGAGAAAGTCCCAGACCAAAGCCACCTTTCTGACGGGTCCGAGCCTTATCCACCCGATAAAAAGCGATCAAAAATCTTCTTCTTATCTTCATCGCTGATACCAGGACCATTGTCCGCCACTCGGAAAATAAGGTAACGATCTGTCGAAGTAGCCATGACACTGATTACGCCATCATCATCTGTATACTTGATAGCATTGTCAAATAGAATAGTCATCAGCTGCTTTGAGAAAAATTTGATCGGTCACAATAGGGTGCTTGATCATATTTTCTGAATGAAAGGCTTTTTTATTCTCCCTTGCGATAATACAGTAATTAGCAAAGGTCGTATCAAAAAATTCTGGTTCAACTTCACCATATTGTGGCTTGATGCCATCATCGCGGCGGGCCAGGTTGAGCAGATTGGTCGTCAGCAAGCGCATATTCCGTACTTCATCCAAGCTAGAAGCAATATTTTCACTGCTCTGCATAATTGTAGCTTCAGGCTTACGAAAGAGCGTCTCTAAGCGGCTCTGCAATACTGCCAGAGGAGTCCGTAGTTCGTGACTGGCATTTTCCACGAAAGCCTTCTGCTTCTGGATACTTTCCAGCAGAGGCTTGACACTCATCCGAGCCAGATAAATACTGGCAATCAGGGAAATTCCCCAAAAGCTGACCATGACCATGGCAATTAATTTCTCAAAGCTTCTCACTAGTTTGCTCTAATTGACTAGTACTAGTCATAACTACTGCATATTTTATATCAGGATATTCATCATCAGGATCAATATCAAATAGATATGCTCGATAACTTTCTGACTGACCAAAACTATTGCTTATTGAAATTTCTTTAATTTTGTTCAAATAAGATTTATTAAATTCTAGCGAGTTAAAATCTAAGAAACCATCGCTCTTACTAGTCGAAATATTCTTATAATCATCATCCAAGAGTAAGGCAAAAGTATTCGAACTTACATTAGCTAGCTCAGGATTAACAGGTTCTTTATCGTGCTCTGGTTCTCCAGAATCATTTTTACCATTCCTACTATTCGGCTTATTCGATGGATTAGACTGCTGCCCCGTTGTTCTATAAGCGATGTCAGCAACTGAGCTAGGGACTCTTACCCAACATTCTTAAATTATCATCGACCGTTGTATAAAGACTGGAGCGCATGACTTGAATAATAATCAAGGTCATGGCCGAGAAGATTAATGTGAACAACCCAAAATAGCGAATGAAATAGAGAAATCATCCGCATAAAAGGTCTTCTTGATTTTATTCAGCATCTTTTAAAATGTAACCGACACTACGAAGCGTATGCAAATTTTTCGCAAATGCCGTTCCTTTCAGTTTTTTTACGTATCTTAGAAACGTACACTTCAACAACGGAAACAGTAGTATCGCTATCAAACCCCCACAAACGGTCAAAAATTTGAGTCTTTGGCAAAATTACATTTTGATTTTGTAGGAAATAAACTAAGAGATCAAACTCTTTACCCAACAATTCCACTTCTTTATCTGCTACTAAGGTAGAATTAGTAGATAAATTAACAGAAACTTCACCATAAGAAAGAGTATTCTCGTTGAATTTACCAGCGCGTTTCAAGAGAGCTTGATCCGCATTTTCAGTTCTTCTAAATAAAAAGGTTTTTGTCAGATAGTCATCAGCCCCAAGTTCAAAGCCATGCCCTTTGTCATCTAAGCTTTCTTAGCTGTCATGATAAGAACAGGTGTTGCGACTCCTTTGGCTCGAAGATCTTTAAGCACTTGGAAACCATCCTTTTCAGGCAACATGAGATCCAGTAAGATGAGGTCATAAACACCGCTTTCTGCTTCATAAAGACCTTCTTCGCCATCAAAAACTTGCATTACATCAGCAAAATCATCTAAGAAATCAAAAACTGAGTTTGACAGTCCAAGATCGTCTTCTACCAACAGAATTTTAATCATTTTTCTTTTCCTCCAATAAAACTTACCAAGATCACGTCTTTTGGTTTTTGTTTTATTTGCTATTCTTATTATATCATGACTTGGGTCAAAATCAGTAAGTTTTTTCTACGACTGCGACGTTTTATTTTCTTTTGTAGACTTATTATTCTTGTCCGATTGTTCATTTGTGTTCGTTGAAGACTTTTTCTTGTTTTTCTTCCCGTTGTCATTTTTGCTGAGCAGAAGAATTCTTGCTCTTTGTCATTGTCAGACTGCTGGCCGTCTTGAGGCGGCATTCCTTGTCTTGACCGTTCTGTCCTGGACCACCATCCTGCGGTGGCATTCCATTATCTGGTCCACCATTTTGACCATTCTGACCTGGCTGCGGTGGCATGCCATTTCCTGCATTCTGACCATTCTGTCCCTGCTCCGGTGCTCCTGGTATAGTAGCTGTCTGTTGAATAGCTGATTGCTGATTGTTTGTATCGTGAATAGCTGTCGCAAGACCATAGCCACCTAGAAGTCCGACTGCTAGAGCACCACCCGTCGCAACTGTCAGCCACCATTTAGTACTTTTTCTACAACAATCATTTTTCCATATCCATTTAATACGTTCCCTCTTTCTTTTGTTAATTTATCAATCTGTTTCTATCAAACAAGAAGCTAATGCAGCTACAAGTCATCCCATACACATCCTTTCACTTGAATAGCATTATCATATAGATTTTTACTTAAACAGGACTGAATTTTTCTTAAAAAGGCTGAAAGATAGGGAAAATGGATATAAAGTTCTTTTATTGTCATTCATAAAAAGTAATAAATTGAACTTTCATTTTCGAAATTTTATAAAACAAAAAGCCTGAGATAATATAATATCTCAGACTTTTCTTCTCAATTTCAAATTAAAAACTATCAGATCGCAGCTCGAATTGCTTTTTCTACTGCTTCTTTCTCACGCTTCACCTAATTCAACACGCGCAGCGATTTCCTTTGATTCCCATGCTGATATTCCGGCTAATCGCCATATCATCCAACTGAGGCTCAAAAGAAGGCTTTTGTATTCTGCCAATCTCTTCTCTGTCTTGAAGACCACTGCTGGGCTAATGACAAAGCTATCAAAGCTCATGTCGCCACCTAATGCAGCCTTAATCCAGTCCCACTCACGCGCCCAAGTCCACACCGCTTCTTGAGTAAAAATCCCGGCTGAGGAAACAGGCATACTAGCTGACAAACCTGCGGTTTCACAGTAAATTTGTCCTTCCAAGTCGCTAACAGTTCATCCAAGGTTTCCTTGTTCTTCGTATAAGAAAGAGCTGTAGAAAGAGCATTTTTGAAGCTTCCATCATTTGAAGCGACATAGAGTTCAGATAAAGCTTAGTCAGCTCCTTGCTTTCATGATGCTTGATTTGGTTGACCAATACCTGCAGACGAATAGCGGCAGGGAGTTTTTCCAAATTATCACGATAGCGGTCAAAAATCTGGCTAGCTTGAGCTTTTAGCCGTTTCATCGTCAGCCTTAATCATATTACTCACAATGAGCTGACGAACCATCTCATCCTCATCACTTTCGCCTGCCTGTTTTTCAAAACCAAGACGGTCGAAATTACTTTGACTGAGAATTTTCAGCAAGGCTTTGTAATCTTCTTCTGTCTGACTGCCTTCATCCACAAAAACGATTCAATCCTTCCAGAACTTGGGAAACAGCTGAAACTACCATATAAGAAGTTTCTGTTTGCCAGCTTATTGATGACTGGCAGCAGGTCCGCATAAGAAATCTTACCTGACTCTGCTAGAAGTCGGCGCTCCTGCACGATTTGCAGTTTACTAATATTGTCCAAAGAGCTGAGATTATTCAGAAGAGCATCCAGCAACTCACCCTGATAATCTGTAATATAGTGGGCAGTATTTTCTGTATTGAGGCGCAGGGCTCCTTCATTTTGCGCTGCCAGAGCTGCATAATTAGGAATTTCCAGTCTTTCTGTCGTCAGAGTATCAGGAAGTCCTTGCCAGTTACTGTTAAGAGGCACTGGCCATAGACGACCTTTGTCTTCGTGCTCTCCAATGAAAAACTGCTTCTGGGTCAAAATCAAGCAGTCATTTTCGACCTTTGCAGTGACAACTGGATACCCCGGCTGCTCTAGCCAAGCATCCATAAAGGCTGCTACATCACGGCCTGAAGATTGAGAAAGAGCATCCCAAAGATCACGACCGATGGTATTTCCATACTGATGCTTCTCAAAGTAGGCGCCTAGCCCCTTACGGAAGGCATCGTCTCCCAGCCAACGACGCAGCATGTGCATGAGACGGCTACCTTGGCATAGACAATGGCTCCATCAAAAAGAGTATTGATTTCATCAGGATGCTTGACCTCTACATGGACCGACTGGACGCCATCTGTCGCGTCACGCTTGAGGGCATAAGGAGCTCCACTGGTCTGGAAATCTTCAAAAATCTTCCAGCTAGGCTCAATCGCATCAACTGAGACATACTCCATCATATTGGCAAAGCTTTTCATTGAGCCAGAGGTCGTCCCACCACTTCATTGTCACTAGATTTCCGAACCATTGGTGAGCTAGTTCGTGTCAACAACCAAGGCAACTGTCTGACGGCTCAAGGCTGTTGAATTTTTCATCCACCAGCAGATAGATTTCCTGATACGTTACCAAGCCCCACTTTTCCATAGCCCCAGCAGAAAAGTCTGGCAGGGCCACTGGAGGGACTGAGGAATAGGGATACTTGACTCCGTAGTATTCCTCGTAAAATTAATACAGCGAACCGCAATGTCCAAAGCAAACTCTAGATTGTTGGCTGGGTGGGCCTTGGTCGCATAGACTCCTACCAAGGTTCCATTCTTGGTTTTAGCAGTAATTCCTTGCATATCACCTGCAGCAAAAAGCCAAGAGATAGGGAAGACATACGTGGAGTCGTTTTCAAACTTCCAAACGCCAGTCGCTTTGATGGTTTTTCAACATCAATTTCTGGCATATTAGACAGAGCCAACTCACCCTCTGCTTGGTCAAATTTCAAAGCTAAATCAAAAGTTGCCTTTAGCCTCTGGCTCATCCACACTCGGAAAGGCTTCTGCGGGCAAAGTGACTCTCAAACCGCGTAGAAATAATCTCTTTTTTTCACACCATCAACCGTATAGTAAGATGGGTAAATCCCAGTCATATTGTCCGTAATCTTACCAGTATAAGTTATTGTCACCACTACAGGCCCAACCGCTTTCCAGCTCGATATAAAGAGCTTCATTGTCCTTATCAAGAGTGAAAGGACGAGCTTGGCCAGCCACCTCTACAGCTTCAACTGTCAAATCTTTTTGATGTAGGGAAATCTCACTCGTCTTAGCTTCCCCGGTAATGGTCACTTGCCTGAAAAAGTCTTGTCAGCACGATTCAGATCCAAAAAGAGATCATAGTGCTCAGGAACAAAAGTTTCAATAAAATGTTTAACTGCTTGCATAGCTTCTCCTCATCTAACGAACATCATGGCAAGATTACTCCGCCATACTTGTCCGCTTATAATCTGTTATTATTGTATCATATTTAAAAGATTTCGTTGCAACAAATGAAGCAAAAAGACAGGGAATAACCCACTATGTAGTTTATGAAAATGGAAGAAAGGTCAAGAGTTCTTCTTTTCTTTCTCAAGTTCCTCTAATTTTTTTATTATAGATTCGATTTTCTTCGTGATAAGTTTTTGTTTAGCCGTTCTTCATAACGCTGAATTTTTCTCTCAAAAATTTCTCTATTTTTCTTCTATTTGTCTTAATTCATATGAGGGCACTGGGTATCAGGACTATTACGACAAAAAGATAATATCCATTCGCTCATTTGCTCTGAAACATTTTTTTAGCCTCTGTCTCATATCTTGGTAATCCCATTCATACTCACTAACTTTCTTACGAAAGGCTATGTGATCATCATCAAGACGATCAATCTTTTTGAATTTCCATAGAGCCTCCTATAAGATAGGGCTGGTCAAACTAGGCTTAGGAACAGCACCTAGTACCTCCTTGATTGAATCTGCTGCTCCACCCTGTGAAAGCTCCTGATAAGTCAGCAGGTACTTGAGTGAGGCAAAAGTTTTCATAGCCTCAGCTTGACTATCTAGCCAACTCTGCAAAGCTTGACTTTCTTCAAGAAGGACAGCTCTTTTAGCTGAAATCAAAGCGCGAATGGCAGTACGTTCCTGAATCTTTAAATATTCTTTTTATACGTTCGGCTTCAGCTCGATCTTCTGTATTTGGTTCAATCATGCATTTCTCCTATTTATTTGTAAAAATCTGGACACCCTTTTGATCAATCGCTACGATATTATCAGCTGCCTTGTTTAAATTACCAGCAATCTCCGTCATTTTAGTCGTATATGCACTTGCTGAGGCGAGAGTTGAGGCTGTTGTCCCCCCATTCCAAGCTTTGGATAAGGTCAGTCTCAGACAAGAGATCTTCCACTTCACCAGATGAAAGGTTGTGAGCAAGGGTATGAGCTGCATTACTTAATTCAGATATATGTTCCTCTACTTTTGATTTTGCACTTGCTAACTTATCTTTAATCTCTTGCTCATAGACCTCAGCTTGAAGCAGAGCAGTTTGAGCACTTGTGCGAACGAGTTCCTCTCTTAAACTAATTTTTTTGTCGCCAGAACTAATTCTTAAAGAAGCATGCAATTCATCAATGTATCTCCTATTTATGGAGATTAAATCCTGCTTAGAAGGCTCAGGAGCGAAGCCTCCATATTCTTTTAGATACTCAAGAACATAATGTTCAGGATCTTTTTTAGCATAGTCTAATCCAAAATTTGCGGTTACTGGATTTATTTCGTACATTTTTGCTTTATGTTTTGCAATCTTTCTGACTTGCTTTTCGGTCATACCTGAGCAAAAGAGACCATTTTTCATACCATTCAAGATCTGGGCTATTACCTTTAATCTTTGGCAACCCAGCATTATGATGTTTTCCCTCTACGGTAAATACTTTTCCATACGTAATGATCCCACCATGGCCATCCCAACTTGTTAAATCCTTCCCTTGATCACTGTATGAATGTAAGTGTTTATTAAGATAATCAAATTCTTCATCACTAATACCTCTATAATCAGTCGTATTTTTGTCAACGAATTCCACGCACCCCAGTCCATGAAATTTGTAATCTTCTGGACTTTCATTTCCGCAGCTACTTTAGCAACTGCTGGTCCAGCTTGACTGAATCCCTGACATATTACTAATATCAACTTTTTGTCCTTCTCCAGCTCATAGCCTTAGATAATGATTGGTTATAAAACTCATCGAACGTCCTTTGTCTGTTCTGTTAATTGATTTCTAGCTAGTACCGCATTAAATACTGATTCTGCAACATGGTTATTATTTTTCATTATTAGGTGATTGAGTACCAGCAACAACTATGGTAGTCTGAGTGTAATCAACATTCCCATTAATAATTGGAGCTACTGTTACAGCTTGTAGTTTTGTTGATTTCCTTTATTACTTTATATTCAATACCACTCTTATCAGTAGTATAAGTCTGACCTTCATTTTTCATTAATTATGTCAAGAACTTGAGCTTTGCAGTTCCTGAATTTCCTCGTCTGTTAACGCCATTTGAAATGATCTCCTCTCCTAATTTGAGTATTAAATTTCACTTCAGACATTAGGACTTCCGCTCATTCTTTACCTCTTTCTTAAGATCTAACTCATTCTTCAAACCTCTTGATCAGACAAAGCCATATCATCCCTTTCCTCTTTACTTAGCTTAACATTGTAAAAGATTTTAGCTTCTGGGCTTCCCTTTTTCATCCTTAATAACATCCTTTAACTGACCGTATTCAACTAATAATTCCATATTCAAATCAATCCCTTTAGCTCTTGTGAGTTTAGCTTCATCAGGTAAATGTTGCGCGTTAGAAACATCAATGTTATTCCCGTTTGAGTCCTTTAAATCTATAGCTTCATTTCCACATCCATCAAAAATTAAGAATTATATGTGAGACGATACCAAAGCTACTTGGATACACATTATTAACTTTAGTGCCAAGAGTGGCTTTATTTCCATGCTTATCATAAATAGTTGGACGGATATAGACATTTGAGAAAGTTGACCCTTCCTCAGTAACGTAGATTGGGGAAAACTCAATCTTTTCAAGCCCCTAGTAATGCTCTTTTATATAAGTTCCTAGTTGCTCTTCCAGAAGTCTGAAAGCCTCGCTGATAGAGTTTGGCTGTTTTGGAACCCTAAGTTAGGTTTTGTTAGTTTGTTGTATATATAGATTCCGCCTGAAATTACAATGAATAGAATTGTTAAAACAATAATAATCTTCTTTTTCACTAATATATACCTCCATTATAACGCGTTTTCATAGTTCTTTTCTAATAGAATAGTATAATATATTGGTATTGTCATATAAAAATATTTTTCATTATTTTGTGCAAACTTCTATCCTCAACTACCTAAGAAAAATAGTTGTCTTTGTCGCTTAGTTCACGCCACATCATCCTTCCTCTTTGCTTAGTTTAACATTGTAAATAATCTGTAGCTTCTGGGCTTCCTTTTTCATCCTTGACAGCATCTTTTAGCTGACCGTCTTCTACTAACATTTGAATATTTATATCTATACTTTTTGCATCTGTTAATTTAGCTTCTTCAGGAGTTCTTTAGCATTTGAGACATCAATACTATTATCTTCTGAATCTAACAACTCAATTACTTCATTACCAATCAACCAAAATCAAGAACAAGATCCGCTTCAATCCCAAAACTATTTGGGACTATATATATTTCAGTACCCAAAGTAGCTTTATTCCCGTATTTATCATATATAGATCGGACATGACATAGAGCGTTCAACATGAAGAATCCTCATCTCCAGTCATCATAAATTGAGAAAAATTCAATTTTTCAATACCTGAATATTTTTCCTTAATATAAGTGCCAATTTGCTCTTCTAAGAGTCGAAAACCTCGCTGATAGAGCTTGGGTTGTTTTGGGACCTAAGTTAGGGTTTTGGTTACTTTGTTGTATATATAGATTCCGCCTGATACCAAAAACAAGAATAAGAGCAAGTGTCGTAAAAATCTTCATCATTTTCTCTAAATTATTCATTATGAAAATACATTACATTTTTTATATTCTTATAGTGTAACATAGTCGGACCCAAGTTCCAATGAAAAACAGGATACTTCAGTATAGTCATGAATATACAAAAAGAGACACGAAAGAAATCGTATCTTTGTTCATTACAACTCAATAATTTTACCTGTTTCAAAGTAAACAACCCATTCACAGATATTCTGGCATAGTCGCCGATTCGTTCCAAGTAAGAAATAACTTGGAAATAATCGCGGCCAGTCTAATCAGTTCTGGATTTTGTTTGATTTCCTCTGTAGCAAGATCGCGAATATCATCGAAGTATTGGTTGATTTTCTCATCCATAGCTGCATACGGCATAAGCTTGGTCTCACATTTCCATTGAGGTAGACGTTCAGGGTTTTCTTCGACGAAATTTCAACATCGCGCCCCATCTTGCTGATGGCATCTTCACAGACTCGATGCGGAACTTCCCTTCATCCGAACAGTGGCTTGGCGATAGATACAGCGTGGTCACCCATCCGTTCCAAGTCACTGCTGGCCTTCAACACGGTGATAACGGTCCGCAAATCCTGAGAAACAGGTTGCTGAAGGGCAATGATTTCTAAAGATTTCTTCTCCAGTTTCACTTCGTATTCATTGACTTCAGCGTCGTCTTCAATGACCTGACGAGCCAGTTCACGGTCATGCGTGACAAAGGCACGAACTGTCCGGTTAATCTGCGATAGGACTTCGTTTCCCATCGCGTAGAATTGATTATGAAGTTTTTCTAAATCTTCTTCAAATTGTACTCTAAGCATAAGATTCCTTTCTGTTATCCGAATTTACCAGTAATGTAATCTTCGGTCTCTTTATGGGCTGGATTGAGGAACATCTTCTTGGTTTCATTAAATTCAATCAAGTCTCCACCAAGGAAGAAGCCGGTCTTTTTCAGAAATCCGAGACGCCTGCTGCATGGAGCGAGTGACCAAAAGCATGGTATATTTGTCTTTCAGGCTGTAGAGGGTTTCCTCGATTTTCCCAGCAGAGATTGGATCCAAGGCTGAAGTCGGCTCGTCCAAAAGAATAATCTTAGGACTAGTGGTAGCACACGGGCCACACAGATCTCGTTGCTGCTGACCACCGGAAAGACTGATAGCGGAATCATGCAGACGGTCCCTTGACCTCGTCCCAGATAGAAGCACCAATAAGGAACGCTCTACTGCTTCGTCTAAAACTGCCTTGTCCTTAACACCATTAATCCGAAGTCCATAGACCACATTTTCATAGATAGTCATAGGGAAAGGATTGGGCTGCTGGAAGACCATTCCGATTTCTTATGAAGCTCCACTGTATCTGTCCTCGGACCATAGATATTGTGACTGTTATAAATGACCGTTCCCGTAGTTGTTACTTCGGGATTCAGGTCGCCCATTCGGTTGATGGCCTCAAGCAAGGTTGACTTACCTGAGCCTGACGGTCCAATCAAAGCCGTAATCTCATTTGGCATGAAATCAAGTGAAACACTATTAAGGGCTTTCTTTTTATTATAATAAACCGACAAGTCCTTGACTTGCAAAAATAGGTTCTGTCACATGTTTTTCCTTCATTTTTATTTTTACATTCAACCAAAGACTAAGCTTGTTGAATCGTGATGAATACGGACAGCTGCTTAACCAAAATGACCTGAAACATAGTCATTAGTGGACTGAAGCTTAGCGTATTTTGGAAAAATATTAGCCGTCTTATCATACTCAATCAAGTCGCCCAGATAGAAGAATCCAGTGTAGTCACTCAGCACGGGCAGCCTGCTGCATATTGGGGTCACAATGATAATGGTATAGTTATTCTTAAGCTCAAACATGGTTTCTTCCAGCTGCATGGTCGCAATCGGATCCAAGGCTGACGCTGGCTCATCCATGAGCAGAATGTTTGGTTTGACTGAGATAGCACGGGCAATGCAGAGCTGCTGCTGCTGACCGCCAGAGAGTGTCAGGGCTGACTTGTGCAAATCATCTTTGACCCTGATCCCAAAGAGCTGCTTGTTAAGCGAGGTCTCACTAATCTCATCCAAAACCTTTCTATCTCTGACACCAGCCCGTTCATGAGCAAAAGGTAATATTTCGATAGATGGACTTGGCAAAAGATTTGGTCTTTGGAAAACCATGCGATATGTTTATGTATTTCATAAACATTGATTTTCAGGCCGGTTGACATCAACTCTCGTAGAGGATCTCCAGTCACATTGGCAATATCAATGGTATCGTTCATGCGGTTGAGGCTGCGAAGATAGGTTGATTTTCCTGAGCCAGAGGGGCCAATCAAAGCAGTGATTTTGTTTTTTTCAAACTGCATATCAATGCCCTTGATGGATTCCTTTTTACCGTAGTAAAACATGCAAAATCCTTGGTCGACAGGGCTACCTTTTCTTCAGGGAAAAGTAATGATATGTTTTTCATTCCAATTATATTCTGTCATTTTTCTCCTTTAAGCAGAGGTTAATTTCTTATGCAGATAGCTGCCCAGTTTGCGGGCCCCAGATTGAAAAATCAAGATAAAAATCAGGGAGAACTGCTGCTGAACCTAGCAGAGAACAGCTGTTCCATCAGGAATTGTTCCCTCACTGTTGACCTTCCAGATATGGACGGCCAAGGTCTCAGCCTGACGGAAGATAGAGATAGGACTAGTGACGCTGAAAATATTCCAGTTGGACCAGTCAAGAGCTGGAGCTGACTGACCTGCTGTATAAATCAGGCCGCTGCTTCACCAAAGATACGACCAGAAGCCAGTACAATCCCTGTTACAATACTAGGCAAAGCTTCCTGGGATGACCACATGCAGGACCGTTTCCCAGCGGGAAATTCCTAGGCCAACCAGCTTCACGTTGCGTATGATGGACATAGGCGAAGACTATCTTCGACGTTCCTGCGTCATCTGAGGCAGATTAAAGACGGTCATGGCCAAGGCACCAGAAATGATTGAGAAGCTATACTCAAACTGGACAACAAAAATCAACAACCAAAGAGCCAGACTACTACCGAAGGCAGTGAAGACAGAATTTCAATACAGGTACGGACAAAGTTGGTCACTGGACCTTTCTTAGCATACTCTGACAGATAAACCCCAGCACCCCATAGAAAGAGGCACAGAGATAATCAGAGTAATCACTAGCAGGAAGAAGAAATTGTATAGCTGAATCCCAATGCCACCGCCAGCTTGGTAAGAAGAGGATTTCCTGTCAAGAAAGACCAGGAAACATGCGGCAGACCTCTAACTAAGATATAGAGGATGAGAGAGGCAAGGATGGCAACAATGATACTCGCTATTGTATAGAGAACACCAGTCGCCAATTTATCTAATTTCTTAGCGTGCATAGTTTTTCTTACCTCTTCCTTTTGTAATTAGTTTAATCACACTGTTAAAGGCTAAGCTCATCATCAAGAGCACCAGAGCCAGTGACCAGAGAACGTTATTGTCCACTGTTCCCATAACTGTATTTCCGATTCTCATGGTCAAGACAGAGGTCAGTGTAGCTGCTGGTGTTGTCAAAGAGGTTGAATCACCGCAGAGTTCCCAACGACCATCTGGATAGCTAGAGCTTCACCGAAGGCACGCGCCATTCCAAAAGACCACAGCTGTAAAAATACCTGAGCGAGCAGCCTTGAGTGTTACCCGCCAAATGGTCTGCCAGCGCGTTGCGCCCATAGCCAGACTAGCTTCACGGTAGTGACGTGGCACAGCACGCAGACTGTCCGTCGTCATAAAGGTTACTGTCGGCAAAATCATGACAAAGAGACCAAAAATACCAGACAAAATCCCAAAACCAGTCCTCGCCAAAGACTGTATGGACAAAAGGGCACCACGATTTGCAGACCGATAAATCCATAAACAACAGACGGAATACCAACTAAAAGTTCAATCGCCGGTTGCAGTATTTTTGCTCCTTTTGGAGAAACCTCTGTCATAAAGACTGCTGCACCAATCGCAAAGGGAGTTGCTATCAGGGCTGACAGAATGGTAACGATAAAGGAGCCTAAAATCATTGGCAGGGCACCGAATTCCTTACCAGAAGGATTCCAGACGCCACCAAAAAGAAAATCAAAAACATTAACGCCGTTGACAAAGAAAGTAGATAGACCTTCTGAGCAACGAAGATTAGAATCATAGCCACAATCACCACAATCAGTGATAGACAGGCAAAAAGTCAGATAGCGGCCAAACTTCTCCAAGCGAGAATTTTTAGAAGGCGATAACAACTTTTTAGTTAATTCCTCATTTTTCATTTTGAATCTCCTTCTATTGCTGTGACATTCCCATCAGCGTCCTTGCTGACTTTCATATCGTTGATTGAGATATAGCCCATGCTGGTAACAACGCCTTTTTGAACATCATCTGACAACATATAGTCCAGAAACTCAGCTGCCAGACCAGTCGGCTTGCCTAGTGTATACATATGCTCATAAGACCAGAGCGACCAGTTATTGGTAGCAACATTTTCTGCTGTTGGCTCGTAGTTATTGAGTTTCAAGGTTTTTACAGACTCATCAACATAAGCAAAGGCTAGGTAAGAAATCGCACCAGGAGTTTGCGAAACGATATTTTGCACCATACCGTTGGAATCCTGCTCTTGACTCTGCACAGCTGATTTCCCATCCATGATGACACTGTCAAAGGTTGCGCGGGATCCCAGAGCTAGCCGCACGATTGATAATCGAAATCTCCAAGTCCTTACCGCCCAGCTCTTTCCAGTTGGTGATTTCACCAGTGAAAATTTTCTGCAGCTGCTCGGACGTTGATTATCACATCAACTTCTTTATTGACAATCACAGCAATATCAGCCACAGCGACCTTATGGTCCACCAAGTCAGACGCTTTGATTCCTTCCTTCTCTTCAGCGAAAACATCCGAGTTCCCGATTTCAACAGCTCCTGACTGCACTTGAGACAGACCTGTACCAGATCCACCACCTGAACATTGATCTGTTTTACCGATGTTGTTAGAGCTAAAGTCATCAGCTGCCGCTTCAACTAAAGGCTGCAAAGCAGTTGACTCTACTGCTGTCATAGATTCACCACGGTCAATCCATGATGAACAAGCTGATAAGGTGAGTCCTAAGCCCAGAGCCGTCAGCGCTAAAGCAAATTTTTTCAATTTGTTCAAAAGATTTCTCCTTTAATAAAAATCAAGAGGATGGGAAGTATTCTTTAGTATTTCTACTTTAGCAGAAAGAAGCTTTTTCAACACATTCACATCTTCAACTATATCATATAATACCAGCTTTTCCTAATATTTTATCTAAATCTCAGGCCTTTTGGGAAATAATTTTTCAGGGTTTTTCCAGTGACTTTTGCAAAGCCCAGGCGGTTCCCGCCAAGGACTAGTTGGTACCAGCCGTTTGGCTGGTTCTGCCAGTTCAATCGTCTCCCTAGCCGCATATTTCTTGAAGTCCTGATTATTTATTTCAACTCTATTTAGAACTTCGCTGGGCTTTACAGCTAAAGCCTAGGGCAAAGCTAGGCTCAAAGCGATTCTTCTTAAACGTTCCTAGATGCAAACCGTTACGGGCAATCTTTAGCTTGGAGAGGTCTCAGCAAGCCAGCTGGCAACAAATAAAGATTGTCCCTAAAGGTCTGCAAGTCTCCAGTCAAGATTGTTTTTAAATGCTTGCTCTCAAAGTCCCGCCAGAGTTTTCTTTGCTCGCTCGTCAAGCGATGCTTAGCTGATTTAATCTTCTTGCAGCTATTCTCACCAGTAAAGCGAAAGTGAGCTGCAAACTGACCTTCACCTTGAAGCGATGCGGATACATCCGAGCTGTCTCAGGAAAGCCAACTCTTCAGCTCATCCTGTTTATCTTAGAAATATCAATCGTCTCAAGTGGAAATTCTTCCAGCAACCAAGCAACGATGTCTTCATTTTCCTCAGGAGCCCAAGTACAGGTTGAATAAACTGACGACCATCCTTGGCAAGCATACTCATAGCAGCTGTTAGAAATCTCTCGCTGAGCTAGGGCGCATTGGGACTGGATAATCCCGGAGTCCAATACTGGTAGCATCCGGCTGTTTACGAAACATGCCTCGCCCGAGCAAGGTGCATCTAAAAACAATCAAAGTCCAAAATATCCGTGAAAACCTGAGCTCAGACTCCGTCAGCTAGATTCATTGGTAACAAGAACATTTCTGCACCAAAGTGCTCAATATTCTCCACTAAGATTTTAGAGCTGTTTGCTGTTGATTTCATTGGAGACCAGTAGGCCTGTATTGTCCAAAAATGATAGAGATGAGTTGATTTGCTACCCTGGTGCACTGCCAAATCTAAGACTTTCATCCCTTTAGATGGCGCTGTTATCTGAGCTACTCATCTGAGCTGCTGGCTCCTGCGAATAAAACCAGACCAGTCACATGCTCAGCAGACTTACCAGACACCTTGCCATAAAAGCCCCAGTCTGTCTGAGGAATGGCATCTGAGAAATTCTGCTGGCCTTCTTTTCAGAGGATTGCTGCGAAAGGCCGAAATCGGCTCCTCGTCAAAAGTCGCAAAAAGTCCGCTGCTTCCAGTGCCTAAAATCTGCTCATATTTTTCTTGAAAACCTTTAGGAAAGTCCATCTACTGCTTCCTTTTCTAAATAAGGCTTCAGAGCTGATATTTTGCACTTAGGCGCCATCACGACAGGCTGCCGAGTCTGGAAATTTAGCTGACTGCATCCAAGGTCTGGACGATAAAGCCTAGCCTCCGGCCATAATCGAAGCCGCCGCATAATCCCAAGGCCAGTTGTAGAAAAATAAGCCAAGAGGCCGCTAGACATCACCTTACAAAGCTAATCCCAGCACTGCCATAAACCCGAACCCCTAAACACTCCTGAGCTAGTCTCGCTAAGCCCCAATCATTGGCTTGCAGAATACCGCATTAGAAGCCAAGAGAAAGTCTTGAAAAGGCTGGTCTCAAAAGCTGAAGTTTCGGTCGTTACAATAGACGTCAAAGTCCCGCCACCATGATAGGAGCTGGTCTCTAGTCACATCATAGATCAAGCCAAAACGACCAATGCCCTCTTTCAAAAATAGGGCAATCATAACGGCAAAATCAGCCTCTGAGTGATAAAAGTTGGTGGTTCCGTCTATCTGATCAATCACCCAGACATTACCATCAGTAATATCATGTCGGAGTCCATTTTCTCCGCAAAATAGCATCCTGCGGATAGTGTACAAATCTTAGCCAATCAAATCATCCTGAACCTTCCGGTCCATCTGGGTGACTAAGTCAGTGGCACTGGTCTTTTGACTCACATCCAAATCATCATAGAGATGTTCCTCAAAAAGCAATTCAGCTTGGTAGATGATTTCTTTTAGCAAAATGAAATTTATTTTTCCAAGAGAAATGCTTCTTTACCTTTTACTTTTTTTGCCTCTTGAATAGCATGATAAAGCGAATAACCGCTGACGTTTTCAAACTCACGGCCGATTCGCTTTCTTGGCCTTGCTAGAACAACTTGCTTGAAAGCTTCATAGGACTCCAAGAGCTTTTTCCGCTTGGACTTTCTGCTCATAAGCTGTCTTCACATCATTAAAAAGAGAGCACTAGCTAAAGCCTTTCAGTGCTCCACGATAAATCTAGTGGGTAACTATACTTGTTCATCTTTACTGAATATCTGCCCGCATGGTTGCGTGGATCTTAACCTTCCTTACGATAACCTACGAGGTAGGAAAGCACGAATTTCATCCCTCGTTAAAGCCGATTTGCATCCGTTTGCCGTCTCAAAAATATGGCGTCGCAAAAGACTGGGATTTTCCTCAATCAACTGAATCAAGGCTGAAATGGATAAATCCTCCACATCCAAATCCAATTTCTGAAAAATTCTTTGAGCGAGTTGAAATAATGTCGTCTCGTACCGTTCTCTGTCAAAGAAAGAATGTGTGCACCGGGAGCTGACAGAGGGCTCGTCGCGATATTATGTTCTGAAAGGGCACTCATGATGTAGCAGCTGCTATCGCGCCTTACGGCAAGAAGTACAACTCGACGATAAAAATACTGTAATCATGCGTTTCTCTCAATTCTGTATAATAACCACTCTATTATACTAAATTTTATTTGGCTTGACTATATTTTTTGAAAATAACTGCTGAATGTCATGAAAATATAAATTTTTCAACTATTTCTGATAACCAGTCCAACTTCAGCGATCCGTTCATCACTCTGCAGCTGAGCAATCGTTGTCAATACCATTTCAAACTCAACCATCTCGCGAATCTTGTCCAGCCAGAAAAATCCGAATGGTCACCATAGATGTCCTGAGAAAAATCAAAAGATATTGACCTCAAAACGGAGTTCATCACCGTCAAAGTTACATTTTTCCCCAACACTAGCTCATACCACGATAGCGCTGACCATTGTGCTCAACGTCCGCTACATAGACGCCATCTCCTGGAAGATGACTCTGATCCATGGAGCTAGATTGGCTGTTGGATAGTCAATCGTCTGTCCTCTGCATTGCTATGAACCACAATGCCACGAGTAGACAGAGGGATAGCCTAGCAGCTCATGTAGTTTTCAGCATATCTCCGACAGCAATCGTCTCCTCGAACTCCGAGTGGAAGAAATCTTCCGATTATCCAGATTAACTGAGGGAACGATAACAATCTTGCTCATTAAATAATCTCTCAGCTCATGTGACTCTTTTGCGGTCTGAGCTAGTAATGATAGTCAGCCAGCCACCACGGCTTTTGGGCACGCAGACGAGATACGTACTTTCAAAAAGTCCTGAGCTGTATTCCCTGCAAAATGGCTAGTAAAAATCAATCAGGTAAAGATAGTCAACACCCAGACTTTCCAGCTAGTGCCATCCGGTCTTCAGGACTAGCTCAGATGCAGCATGAGCTCAGGCTGATAGCGGACAAAGGCCAGCTTAGGAGACTCTGGGAAAGTCATCACTGCAATCTTTAGACCTTGCTCCGCAGCAATCTCTCTCGCTTTCTCAAAGAGTGCCTGATGGCCCTTTATGCAGCCCATCGAAATAGCTTCTAGAACAAGGACCGTATCTTCTGTCTGATCAACCTTTTTCATCTATAACTCTCTTGGTTATCATCATCTCTATTTTTACTACGCATTTGCTATTTTTTTACACATCCGTTCCGCCTGAAACCGCAAAATATTCAAAAAGATTTTCACCGTCTAATGCAGGACGTTTGTGTCAAAATCGAATAGAAAACAAAAGGACAGCAGTTGTGCAGTTGCTGTCCTTTGTGAGGTTTAATGAAATTATTATAACATGCAAGCGCACATTTCATATTACAAAAAGAGTAACAATCTTTTGACAATTCTACTGTGGATATTAAAGGAAGACTTTGCTGGGGCTTGTAGGCTGCTTCCCGCTTTTCCAAAAACGACTACCAACTTCCTCCTTATAAAGCCAGCTAGCTCAGCTTCATCTGACATCAAGCTGATAAAACGACCGTTTCTCACATCCTCGACCTGCTCTGTCTAGAGAGCTCAACTCACTCAAATCTCCGATTCCCTAATCTGAGTGGTTGGAGGAAGGAGAAATCATCTACTGCTACTGCTCTGCTATTTCATCCAAGGTCAAGGCATCATCTAAGCTCATACCTGCTGAGGAAGTCCGTAGCAGCTGGGACATATGACTGGCAAAGCTCAAGCTTTGGCTCCCAAAGTCAACAGACAGGGTTCGGACATAGGTCCCTGCTACACTTGACTCGAAAAACGAAAAGCGGGCTTGTTCATCTTCGTAGGAAATCGGACTGGTGCGCTCGAAACCATAGATGGTCACCTGTCGCTCTGGCTGCTCCACCTCTTGACCCGCCTTGCATACTCATAAAGCTTTGCGGCCATTGACCTTGACTGCAGAGTACATAGGGCGAATTCTGGCGAATCTCACCAGTCATAGACTCCATCACTTCATCGATAAGGGCTTCTTCTAAAAGCTCTGTCACTGGCGTCCGATCTAGGATGTCTCCACTGGCATCCTCTGTGGTTGTTGAGCAGCCCAGGGTAATCTCCCCCTCGTAGACCTTGCCTTCCTCCTGCATAAACTGACCAAGCGCGTCGCCTTGCCGACTGCAATCGGAAGCACCCTGACCACATCTGATCCAAGGTTCCCCATGACCGATTTTTCTTGATTTTTAAAAATCTTTCGCAGCTTAAATACTGCATCATGCGAGGTCATGCCCGCTTCTTTTCTTAAGTCGATAATTCCGTTCATTGGTTAACTTTCTAAAAATAGTAAAACTCTCTTTTGGAAATCCTTGTCTGCTCTTGCATCATATTCTTGACAGGTCTGAGCCTGAATCAGCAGTCACTTTTTGTTCTTGATTTTTCCAAAAATTCTCATCAGTTTATATGGATGCTAATGATTGACTAGTAAAAACATAACGAAATAGTCACGCTTCTATCCGACTTTCAAAAATCTGATAAAGCTGTTCAAGGCGGTAGTCCTCAGTAGACGTTATTTCTTCCTCCGATAGGAGAACATTTTCCAATATTGAAAAAAAACCCTGAGCCAGTTCTCGACTGTTCAGCCAATCTGTCATCTGCTGGTTAAAGGCAGGATTGTCCGAAAAATATAGTCAAAGTGAGCATAATCCTTGGTGTAATTGTAGTAAATCTCCTCCAGAGCAAGTAGTGCCTTGATGGGATCAGCTTCCTCCAGCCAAAGACTCCTATCTAGCAGATGGCTGGTTTCGAGGCCAGCCAGATCAAACATAACCAAATAAACCGCCACACCATCAGCTTGACTGGGTCTAAAATTAATCGTATCAAGGATAAACTGACGTGAGAAGCGCCGCATAAAATTTAACTCCTGTGGCTTCCAACTATCACTTTCAAAGTGACACCGATCCAGATTAAGAGAATCATCGACTCCTGATTTCAATGTAGTGAGCAATCATCTCTAAAATCCGAGGCGAAAAATGCCTGATTTGGTAGTCGTCATCACTCTTATTAACCACCGCATTGAGGTATTCATGATTAACGCCCTCACTCAGTTCCCTGACAGGAATGGTTTGCAAAGCTCTGAGATTCTCCTCGGGAGATGCAGACGGGCAGTGCAAAGGGTCAGAGGAAAGTGTAAATCGCAATTAAAACAGGGTATAGAGCCTCTTCTAAAAAGGGCCTGCATAGCAGGGCTGAGGTCGGGCTCCTTCGGTATTTCCGGTCTAGTCTTAGCTTTTTTTCTTTCCCATGCTCATCCTCCTCTACATTAGCTAAGCTAGTCTGACGAAAGCCATGGTTTTTGGAAGCATGCGCAGCCAACTGTTCATCATTAACGCTGTTGCTAGTTATAGATTTTGCGCCGTCTTGACCAGCTATCTCCTTGACCTTGTCCATCAGAGCTGCTGCAATTCCTTGCCGCCTAGCATTTCGACTGACCGCCAGAGCTAAGATCCGATAGTAGAAAAGCTGAGGACTGAAAAGTAAAGTTTAGCATAGCTGATAAAGCCAAGAATCTGAGATTCTCTCTCAGCAACTAAACAACCGTAAGCTGGATTAACAAGAATATCCCTGAGTCTGCTTTTGCAATTCATCTTTTTCGCTGAAATAGCTCAATGCTTTATACAGGGTGGCAGAACTTTTGTGTCTTCTTTCTCATATTCTCGAACAGTCAATCGATCTCATCATTTTTCTATTTTTCTTCAAAAATACTGCTTATAAATAGTTACTGCTATCTGACGTTTTTCTAATAACCAAGTCAGTCGCCCTTCATCGTCCATAAACCAATCCCTGAAAAACTAACAAACCTAGTCCAAGATAAGGTAAACCTTAACAGATAAGGACATCCCTTGAAAAAGACTAAATAGCAAAGTACTAAAAATAAACTACATTAGCTAACAGTACTTGTTTGCCTCGTTCAATCCAAATTTCTTTACGTAATTCTGAAGAAGCAGCCTGCCATTGCTGATAAAAAATTTCCTTCCCTTCTTGTGGCAGTCTTTCTATAATTCGATCAATCTCAGCAAATTTGGTTGATTGTATCCAACGGGTTGTTAAGTCCATTTTTCTCATTCCTTCAAAGCTTCAAACTTAGCTTTCATGGTAGGATTTTGCGTCAGCTTTTTGACAGAGACGTCGTCCAGCTTGTTATTAGCCAAGCGCAGCTGGTTTTCAGAGGTCGTCAGGAATTTCTTGATTTCTTCCATCCGGCGGATGGCCTTGTCAATCTCCTCGATGGCCTTGCCAAAGTTGGTCGAAGCAGACTGATAGTTCTTGGCGAAAGCTACTTTAAAGGCATCCAAATCTTCCTCAAAATGCGTAATATCAATGTTCTGCTCCCGCACCAAGGCCAGTTCCTGCTTGTACTGAGCGAGTTAAGCGCAGCATTGCGCAAAAGGGTAATCATGGGCAAGAAGAACTGTGGTCGGATAACATACATCTTCTCATAGGCATAGGACACATCGACAATACCCGAATTGTAGAGCTCGCTGTCAGCCTCCAGAAGTGTCACAAGAATAGCATACTCACAGCCTTTCTCCCGCCGATCCTTATCCAACTCTTTGAAGAAATGCTCGTTTTTTTCTTCTTGGTCGCTGTCTCATCGCCTTCATTTTTTTCATCTCAAACATGATGGAGAGGATTTCTACACCATTTTCATCCACCTCACGGTAAATGTAGTCGCCCTTGCTGCCTGTTCTGGCATCATTGTCCTTGCCAAACTCAGCTCGTGGGAACATCCCCATACGGTTCTTGTTAAACTCGTACTCGCAGTGCTGTTCCAAACTCTCACCAATCATCTTAGTGGACTGCTTGGCTTTAAAATCCTTTGTAGAACCTCATTGTCTCATCTTTTTCTGCCGCAGCTCTACCTCATAGCGCTCTTTGAGCGAGGTCTGAGCCAGGCTGCTTCCTTTTCTTGCAAAAACTAGCTGATTCTTTCACCTCGTCGCGCTCTTTTCCAGCGCAGACAAGGTTTTTGCAGTTGATTATGCTCCAAGCGCAGAGTTGTCACTGACTTTTCCAATTGCTGAACTTCCTTGTCCTTCTCCTGCAATTGAAGACTAGCTGCCTGCTCCGCCTCTTTCTTTGCCAATTCCCTGCTGGGTCTCAAACTGATCAAATCTGACTTTGAAGGGTTGCTACTCCTGCTCTTTTCTGCGATAGCAGAGCTTGTTGGGTATTCTGGGATTTTTGCTCATAAGCTCAGTTCCTGCTCAATCCGAGCATGAATCTCCCTTTGTCAAACTCTCGCAGTCCGAACCTGCGACAAAAGCTCACTGTACTGGCTATCATTACAGTAAAAACCTCCCGCAGTTGGGGCATTTGATTTCATCTCATGGGGTAATTTCTCTTATAAAATTAAAATGTATTCCTTTTCTTTTCCAAGTTGATAGATTATATCGCTATCATTTATTCTTTGTTATTCTCAATATTCTCCCAAATACACTAATCTACTCTCACAACTATCAACTATTATACCATTCCTGCCAATAATGAAAAAACAGCAAGCCAAACGGCTTGTCTGATTTTCACGGAATTAAAATGCTAGTCCATGATCCTCTGGGAGGTAATAAGATATGTCCTCGCACTGCTTCCTAGTCTACTCTTACTAAAAATGGAATATAGCTTTGAATCATTTCTCAGAATCAATGACAAAACGTCCATTGTCAAAACTTATAGATGCAGACGCTGAAGAATCTGAAAGATAGATTGTTCACTCTGAGAACGAACCACCCTTTTATGGTTGCAACTTCTTCAGGTATTTTTCAAAGGATATATCAAAACTAAGTTCTTTAGAAGAAGATGGAAAATAGGCTTTGATATTCACTCAGACGAATACTTTTGAATCTCTCCCAATGATTGTTCGAGTTCTGAAGTTCTCTATACAGTTTCTGATTGAATCGTTGATTTGAAATTTTCCTGATGTACTTGCAGCTATTCATTAAAGAAACGAGTCGTCTTTTCTTTTTGAACTCGATACACGATATTCTCTCCTGAGTCAGCAAGAGCATTCGAAAAATTATACACGGCTTCCTTTTTGCCTCATCCTGCTCTCTTAGCCCAATCCCAAGAAGAGTCTTCCGATATTTTAACTCGCTCATATACCAGGTACTCATATCCTGACTTTTTGTCTTTATAAGGGTTAGGATGGATAAAAGTAAAGGGTGCAATGCCAGCATCTGGAAAAAGACAATTCAGTTCTTAATGATTGTTCTTATTATCATTGACATAGGCTGAAAAATAGATATGATAATTCCCACCACGTCACCGCCATTGTCATACTCTCCGCTAGCAGAACCTGGCAAAAGTGTCACAGATTTTATGCGTTTCTTTTCGAAATCCAAGTTTTCAATTATCTTTTTGATAGAATCTTGATGTCTCAAGAATAAACTTACCATCGTTACTATATTGAGGCTTAGTCAAAATGGTAGATTTATAATAAGAATCGAAGGCAATAACAATGAAAAGAATAAAAATCCACTTTTTCGATTTAAACATGGGTCCCCTCTATTTTGATTAGCAAAGATAGTTTTTATTATACCATTCTTTTCTCAGATGAAAAAACAGTGCTCAAACGGCCTGCTGTTTCGTGGGTTATCACCCTCCATCTCAACTGCCAGCTGGCAGGCTGTTTTTCTTTCTTGACAAACTTACAAATCGCCTTGTTTGACCAGTAAGTCTTGGTGTTTCTTTGCTCGACAATGCGGCCTTGATCCAGCACCAGAAATCTGGTCTGCATGCTCAACCGTCTTGAGTCGGTGGGCACGCGATAATGGTCTTATCGCGAGTCAGAGCCTGAATAGCCTCGCATGAGGGCTTCTTCGTTTTCGGTCAACATTGGCTGTTGCTTCATCCAGAATGATAATAGGCGCCTCCTGATAATAGCCCGAGCACGGAAATGCGCTGACGCTCACCTCCAGAAAGACTAGCACCTCCTTCACCTATCTTGGTATCACAGCCATCAGGCAGTGAGAGGATAAAGTCATGACAGGCAGCTTTCTTGGCAGCTCTCATCACTTCTTCCTGACTGGCCTCCGGCTTTGCCAAAACGAATGTTATTAGCAATGGTATCCTCAAGAGATAGACGCTTTGAAAGACAAAAGCTGAAATTACGAATCAGGCTGTCAGTAGCTGTATCCCTAAACATCATGCTCCGTCCAGACTAATACTCCTTGGTCCACATCCCAGAAGCGGGCATGAGGTTGCAAAGCGTTGTTTTGCCTGGATCCAGATGGTCCCGACCATAAGCAGTTGTCGTTTTTCTGGAATGGTGAGGGAAACTCGGTCAATGATTTTCTATTCTGACAAGAGAAGCTAACATCTCTCAGCTCAATCACGACTGCTCTTAGGCTCAATATCCTGACCACTGATGTCCATCGGCTGGATAGCCAAGACTTGATTGACCATATCAACCGACAAATCAACAATGCAGGAGAGAAGAGAAAGAGCCAACGCCGTCTAGATTTTCATAAATCATAAAACCACTGACAATCATCATAATGGTTACCGAGCTCCATACTGCCATTGAGATAAAAAGTAGATAGAGAAAGCCCCATAAAGAGATCCGGTCAGCTTAGTCACCATGCCCTGGAGGGCAATGTAAGGTGAGGTCACAAGTGTCATTTTTGGTATCTCAGTTGACTCTTGCCTCAATAGCCTTTGACAGCTTGCAGAACGGTTGACCAGATTGTAGTTCTTACTTCAGCAATCCCTTGGCTGTACTCCAAAACAACGGCTACCAGGTCCATATCCGCCTGATACTTGTCATCTGAAACCTTGCCAACTTGCCAACGCATGAGGGTATTTGGCAGGAGAAAGAGGACGAGACCCACCAAGAGAACCAGACCAACCCGCCAGTCATAGAGAAAGACTCAAATAGCGATGAGCCCAGTCGTCAGAAAGCCCTGCACAGTCATCATAACCACTCGCGTAGCTACATCAGGACAGCCCTTCCAGCGTATTGGTCGTAACACTGGTAATCTTGCCCAAGCTATTTTGATTAAAGTAACCCATGGGTAGATAGCGCATGTGCTCGGCAATTTCAACCGCTTCGAGCACAGGTATGATAGCCTGCTCCGTCTGCAGCATGGGTGATTTTCAGGTAATCCAGACGTCTAGGAACAGTGGATACCAACATGATACCCAGAGCCAGCCAGAAAGTCTGCATGAGAGAGATTCTTCAATCAGTCCCATAACGACTCAGGCCGATTGCTGGGAATACGCATGAGCGACGATAAAGGACTTGATGATGCCCAGATAAATGGATTGATAAAATTTCCTACGGTCCTCTGCCGTACAGAAATCAAAGAATTTCTTCAGTATATTAAGCATGAGTCAGCCCTCCTTCCATCTCATCACTACCCCTAGTAGCTATATGGGCTTGCCACATGGAAGCATAAAGCGGACTTGCTTTCAGCAACTCTTCATGCCGACCTCTAGCTTCAATCCGACCATCATTGACCAGGACTATCTGGTCTGCACTCATAATCGTAGACAGCCTGTGGGCAATGACAATCAAGGTCCGTCCCTCAATCAGACGAGCTAGACTGGACTGAATCCGCGCTTCATTTTCCGGATCTGTATAAGCAGTCGCTTCATCCAAGATAAGAATCGGCGCATCCTTAAGCATGGCACGGGCGATGGCAATCCGCTGACGCTCCCCACCAGATAGATGACCGCCGCCAGAGCCTACCTGAGTTTCAAAACCATCTTCCAAGTTCATGATAAAGTCATAACAGCCACAGCGACGGGCAATCTCGATGACCTCTTCATCAGAAGCTGCTGGATTTCCCATCCGGATATTTTCCATAATAGTCTCATCAAAGAGATAGTTATCCTGGGTCACGTAAGCAATCTGCCGACTGTAATAGTCTAGCGGAAGCTGACGAATGTCCAAGCCACCATAGGTAATCTGACCAGAACTGACATCCCAGAAAGAAGCTAGAAGCTTGGCAATTGTAGACTTACCTGAGCCTGATGGGCCCAACTAAAGCATTGATGCTGCCAGCCTTAATATCTAGCGAAATACCATGTAGTACTTCCTCTTCATCTGTATAGCCAAAGCTGACATCCGTCATGACCAGATCCTTCCTTTTGGAAGTTCTCGCAGCTCCTGAGGCCTTTTCAAATCAGGCTTTTCCAAAATATCAATGACTTGGCCAAAAATAGTGCCGATTTTCCGTAAATCGTCCATATAGCTAGCCACTAAAATCAGAGGAGTCAGAAGACTGAGCGAAAGAATAATCATCAGAATGAAAATTGCTGGCAGTCAAACTGCCTTGCAGATAGAAATAACAGCCAGCCGGCAGCAGAAAGAGCAAGCCTGATGGCAGAAAAGCAGTCACAATGCCCATCTCCAGATTGAACTTGCGCATCCACTCAATAAAGCAGTCTGCTCCTTCTCTAGCAGCCGTAACAAACTTATCGTAAGAGAATTTTTCCTTGCCAAAAACCTTGATAACCTCAATCCCATTGATGTATTCCACCGCTGTATCATTGAGCTTTTTGGTCTTGACCAGAGTATTTTGATAGTCTGCTTCGACATTGACAGCCATCCGCATATAGGCCAGCGCCACGATGGGAATAGTCAGGAGAGACAGCAAGGTCAGCGCCAATCAATGACCAGCATGGCAATGAGAACAATAATCGGACCAAAAATCCCAGCAGTAAACTCTGGAATCAGGTGAGCCAAGGTCGTTTCGGTCGCATCCACCCGCTCAACGATAATGTTTTTATAACTGCCTGATGACTGACTAAGCACTGTACCCTAGAGGCAGCCCTAGCTAGTTTGTCTGTCATGGCGCCACTTCCGCTAGAATCTTAAAAAGTAGCTGCATGGACAGCATGGTGAAATACCGTGAATCCCCAGTAGCCAATCCAGGCCAGACCTGCCCAAAGCTGACTGCTGCAAGTAGAAAATCCCTAGTTTTTATGTACAGCCAAGAGCTGATTAATCATTCCACCAATAAAGAAATAAGGCAGAAACCTGAAATCACAGAAGCAAAGGCAAAAGATCAGACTGAGCACAAAATATATCTTATGAAGGGAAACAAAGTCCCAGATCCAAGCAAGGACAGATTTTTTCTTCATAGAATTTCCTTCTTTCTATCAAAAACCTAGCAAACCTCCCCAGTCAAACAAGTCCATGATGGAATGGCAAAATTCCAGCGCCTGCTCTTGGGGCCAGTCTTGAGCCAAGGGCTCAAATACAGCTGTGTAATAAGTTGTCATGCACGATCGCAGAAACTCGTGTTTGACCAAATGACTGATCTTCCCTTTGTATGCTAGCTCCAAATAGCGATAAGTCTCTGTCTGCAGCCAACGAGGCAGACGTATCCTGAAGTCCGCTTGTGAAGAACCCTGAGATTTAAAGAGCAAGAGCTGCATAATATCCTTATGCTCATAGAGAATCCGCATCAGGGACTGGAGATCCTCCAAGCGATGAGTCCACATATCAGACAGGTGTCCCTCTTCTAGGAAAGCATAGTCACGTCGCTTCTGCTCTTGTCCATACTGGTCTAAGGCTGTCAGAGTAGGCTCAAGCAGAGCAGTAAAGAGACTGTCCTTACTCTCATAGCGCTTATAAAGAGCCCCAGTCGTCAAGCAGCAGCGACAAATTCTCCGCAGTGAAGCATCCTGATAGCCATAAGCCAAGAACTCACCTCGCGCTTTCCAAGATTTTTCGTTTAACTCATTCTGTTTCTTTTTCATGGTCAATTTGATAACACTGTTATCACCTTTTTCTTCTTTTTATTATAAATTCTGACAATTTAACTGTCAAGGAAAACAAAAAGAGATCGAGAAATATTTTCATCGGTCTAGTTCTATTCCTTTTCCTCCTGTAACATGAAAAAGGAGCTTAGTAAACAAGCTCCTCTAGAATTTTATTTTTTATTAGGTGCATAAATCTGCCAGCACAGTCGAAATCTTCCTGTCGGCGAAAGTCGAGCCTCGATAAAAAGCCAGATTTTATCTGACTGCCGTTGCCAACTGGATTTGGTAAACATCCTTAAATCTTTCCAACGTCTGCTGAAGAAGGCTCCGCCAACTCTCGACGCTGGTACCGTGGATACACCCAACAAATCCTGAATAAAGACAATGGTAAGCCCATCTCCGACCGCCTGAATCAAACCAACCAACTTGTTCTCATCGCAGGCCGCCATCACAAACAAGGACCGATGGAAAGGTCTGCTCTAAACTGCTGAGGACGATTGCGTAACTGCTCAACCAACTGAAGCTAGAGGTCTCAGCACTGCCGCAAAATCTAGCTGAGGATTTATTTTATAATGAATCATGGCTACTCCTTGTCTCTGTTTGATTGCCTAAAGCTTCTAACGCTTTTATCGAACTTGAGCCAGCACCCGTCTGCATCTCATAGACCTTGTCAACCTCGTCCAGCAAGCGGGTATCATGAGTAATCATGACCACCCTTATGGAATTTCTGTCACCTCTTTGAGTAAATGGACCACGCGTTTGGCCTGCTCCGTATCCAGACTAGCTGTCAGTCTATCAGCCAAGATAATATCTGGGCTATTGTAAGTGCCTAGCAATAGCAGCCTGCTGCTGTTCTGCCGGACACTCTTTTTCGGATACTGCTTGAGAGTTCCTTTGTAAGATCCAGCAACTCAATCAGACTGTTCTAGATCTGTTCTTTCCTTTTTAGATAAGCGGTCAATCAGCCGGAACTGGTCTTCAATTTTCAAAAAGGAATGAGATTGAGCCTGCAAAAATAAAGCCGAAATCATTGAAACGCAGGAGCTGCCTGTTCCTTTTCCTTGAGCTGAAGTATCTTTCCCATGCAGGAGAATCTGTCCTTTGAGGAGTTTGCAAATGCCCCAGCAAGGTCAGAAAGGTTGTTTTACCTGATCCTGACGGCTCAATAATAGCTACAAACTGCCCTGCTTCCAGTTGGAAATCAGTTGGTTTCAGAGCTTGACCAGCGTATGTCCCCTGCCCATATTCTTTTGTAACCCCTTTTAGTTCTATGATTGACATTTACTCACCTCCAATCGCTGTGATAGGGTCAATTTTCAGAACCCGATGAATGGACAAGAGCTCCAGCCAGTGACATGAAAACAATGAGGACAATCAAACCAGCATAAGCTCCAGTCACTGTAAAAAGGCATAGAAGCCGGCAAGACTAGCTGGGTTCCCAAGAGAGCCAAGACAGCTAAGTTGATTCCCAGAGTGGACAGGATGAAAAATCTGCCAGAAAATAGAAAGCAATAATCTTCCCCACTGGCAACTCCTTGGGCGCGCATAATACCGTAAAGATGCGTCTTTTGGATGGTAATGATGTACATGAAAATTCCCAATACCAAAAATGTAATCAGAACCATGGCCCCAATCATAAAGGAAAAAGTCAGTACCTGAGGCTGATAACCAGGGATATTTTCTATAAAATCACTCATAGAGAGTTGACTAAGTCCAGCTTTCTTCAATCTTCTGACCATCCTGACCACAAGTGCAGCTGATATTCTTAACCTGACTAGAGCCGTACTTTAATTCCTGAAATCATCTAGATCCATAAAAATTACAGGTTGCGTAAAGAAGCTATTATCCTCTGTGAAACCAACAACCTGATAGAGGCGCTCACTGCCATTGAGCTGAAGCTGGTCGCCTAGTTTGACACCTTTTTGCTGCAGACGCTTATCCGCAATGACTTCATAAGCATTCTCAGCAGGACGTCCCTCAATAATGTCAGGCGCTAGAAAACTATCCCAGAGAGACCAAAAACCTGAGCATTGAGTTTTATCAGTCCCATCTTCATCACTGGCCACTGCTGACGTTTGTCCCAAAGCAGTGATTGAGTCCCCTCGAAGCAGGCGGCTGTATTCTCTTCCTTGAGAGTCGAAGCTATTAGATTCTTATTGGCGTACCTGACAAGACGATCGACTCAGCCTGCCATTGGTCCAAAGCCAAGCGATTGAGCCTAGCCAAACCGACGGAAAGACTAGATAAAAAGAAAACCATATAGGTAATGAGAAAGACCACAGCAACCACTAAACGATAGCGTCCGCGGCTGTAGACAATCTCTTTAAAAGCTAAAAACAAAGCTGTCCTCCTTTGAGATATTCGAGACTATTATACCATACAAGAAGCAAGCTGGAAAAACTATCCTGTCAATCCCCTCCATATGTCTCTTTCTGACAAAGCTCCGCCAGACCGACAGCGGTCACCCCTAGCATGAAAATCACTCATTTGCTGAGCCTTATAGCGAGTGATGAGCCAGCCAGTAAGTCAGGGTTCTCATAAAGGACGCGGCTTGATGATTCAGGAGCAAAGTCCGCTTCTACCTCCTCTAAATGTGGATCAGCTAAGGAAATACTCTGCCAGAAAATTCTCCTCAGAGCTTCCTGCAACCGCCTCGAACTAGCTTGGACTGCCATTTGGCCCAAAAGAATGGCCAACCTTCCAAGTAAGGCTCAAAAATGAAAAAGATTTTGTTTCTCATGGATATAGTCTTCCACTCAAAAATCCTTTTTCTAACTTGAACAAGCAGGCAGATTCTAGAGACTCTTGATAATAGACCTGCAAATCACCTAGCAAGTGGTCTTCATCTTCTCCAGCAGATCATATTTATCCAGATAATGCCGATAAAAAGTACTGCTGATTCACCCTCTGCCAATCAATCAATTGATGAATACTGATGCTCTAAAAGTATGCTCTTCATCAGCTGCAAATAGCTAGTCTCATCTGCTTTTCTGTCTTTCTTCGTTTTTCTCATACATGCCATTCACCTCTAAAATGCAACAGTCTATCTAAAATTGATGCTTGTCTACCATCCAGCTCCCACTATATAATAAATATAAGCAGAAGACAAGAACAAGAGGATTAAAAAGATGAAGATTATGATCAATCAAAAGGAAGTCAGTCAAGAAAGAATTGAGCAAATGGCGGAAGAAGAGAATCCATAAAGCAGCTAAGATACTTAATCTACAGCTGCCTAATACTGACAACACGGAGATTTAGGACTCAAGCCCCTACTGGAAGCAAAAATGAAGCTGACATACGAAGAGCTAATCCAGCAAATCGGAAACCAAAACTCAAATGGAGCTCAATATTGATGAAATGGGCAGCCAAATGGTCCAAGAAACCACGAAAAACGAGCTGTTGTAACGATTTTTTTGCAAGTGGACTGACATGCTGCTTCTTTCAGTATAATGCTAGAAAAGTTGATGTTAGAAAAGATCAGATGTTCATAAACGAGTCAATCTTGGTGCCTGTCCAGACCATTATGCCTTGCAGCCGCACGGACAGCAACCTGAAGTCATTGAGACTGCAGGAAACAGCCTGCTGCCGACACAGTTTTTCCTTGACTTGGTGGTAGCAGAGAGAGGAGCCTCGTGATGCGTCTTATCCTTCCAAACTGTCGTGCTGCCAGTCTCAGCGAATGGTTGCAATATCGGTGGTATTCGCCATCAGTTTCATGACACAGAAAAGGCCTAGAAGCCCGATTCTGCGTCGAATTTCCCGGCCTTTGTCCAGACAGTCTTATCAAAGAACACCAGCTCCACCTGGCTGCCGAATGGTCAAGATGGATAACTGTGCAAAGAGCATAAAGAATGAATTTCTTCATGAAAAGAACTACTGTTATGCAAAAACAGCCTACTGCTATCTTAAAGAGACCGCAGCAAGGCTGTTTTCTTCCTTACCTAATCAAAGACAATCATGGACTTAATGGTCTTGGTGTCCATCCATGTCCTTATAAGCTTGATCGATATCTTCCAGTTTGTAGCTTTGAAGTAAAGACCTTGCCTGGATTAATATCACCGTCAAGAACTGCCTTGAGTAAAGATTTGCTTGTCGTAAGTCGTGACTGAGGCTGTTCCTGCCTGCCACTGTAATATTTTGAGCAAAGGCAGAACTGAGCGCTCGGTTATTATAGTGAGGCACACTGACAAAGCCCAAGTGGCCACCGTTGTGAAGGACCCTCAAGAGCTTGATCAACGGCTGCTTCAGTTCCAACACATTCCAGAGCTGCATCTGCACCACCACCAGGATTTCACGAACTTTGGCTAATCTCTTCTGCCACGTTCAGCGCACAACGGCTGTTGCACCTGATTCCAAGGCCATTTTTGTCGATCTTCGTGACGGCTCATAAGAACGATTTGGGAAGCACCACGCATTTTAGCAGCGATAACAGCGCACTGTCCCACAGCTCCGTCACCAATCACGACCACCTTATCACCAGGCTTTAACGTCTGCCACATGCGCAGGCATGGTAACCCTGTCGGCATGACATCTGCCAGTGTCAAGAGTGATTTGAGCATGCCTTCTGTATAATCAGAGGGCTGGCCCTGGAATTTTGATAAGAGCCCAGTTAGCAAATTCGAAGCGCATATACTCAGCTTGCACCCCATTTGACCAGTTATTCCTAATATGAGAACTCACAGGTGCCATCAAATCCTGCCTCGACAGGCATCACATTGCCCGCATCCATGAGTAAATGGAGCAACAACAAATCGCCAGGTTTTAACAGTCGTTACTGCATCTCCGATTTCTTCGACAATCTCCAATCGCTTCATGCCCACTATTTTGATGGCCTGCTTCAATATCTGGACTGCGGTAGCGCCATAGATCAGAGCCACAGACACAGGTCCGAACAATCCGAATAATGGCATCATCTGCTCAATGATTTGCGGACGATCAATCTCAGTCAGTCCAACTTGACCTGCTTTTTGGATAAACTGCCAATTTCATCGTTTCTCTCCTTTGATATCTTTATAGTAACTACTATACAACCTAGAGCACCCTAGTCAAATTTTTGATATCATTTGAAGATAAAAATTTTTATAAAAAGGAAACCCCTTTCTCAGAGTTTCCTAGTTTGATTCCTCACTGCTCCCTCCTGTTGTCCTGAGCAGAATGAGAAGCGCTTTACTGCTTGGTAAAGGCTCAGAGTGTCTGATCATCATCCAATTCGTCCACAATCAGCTGATTGCCATTTTTGGCGGTAACTTTTGACATCATCACCGATCAATCAGTCTTTTGATTAGCACCATCTACTTGTACTTGCTTGATTTCCTTTACCGCCATCGACCTCGGTCTCAGTCCAAGTACCAGTCGTACCATTGATTTCAGGACATGCTGGTCACCATCATGGTCGGTTGCTTGATGAAAGCGCCCTGTCTAGATTAGTAGCCTGCCCTGCATTTGATGATGATGAAGGCTGATTAGAGGATGATGCAGCTGATGACTGCGAAGTCTGATTTTAGCAGATTGTGATGTTTGGCCTTGTGTATTCTGTGATGAACTAGTATTCCTCCTGGTTGGTATTGCCTGAGCAGGCAGCCACTAGGGACTGCTGCTGTCAGAGATAGAATTCTGATAAAGGCTTTTGTAATAGTCATATCGCTTTCTCCTTTTTCTACATTTTGTAGTTTATACTTATATTCTACACTTTGTCTGTTTCATTTGTCAAGAAAAGCAGTTTTTATTATATGAAAAATACATCTAAAGGAAATGACTCACTCTGACTGAACTTTTGCTATTCAGACGCCAATTGTTCTGATAGGGCTTTCCGAGCTAACTCTGACAAAATAGTTCTCTGTCGTATAATGATTCTATAAAAGATAAAAGGAGAAAATCATGCCAATCAGAAAAGCCCAAGTCAGCGATATTCCTGAACTCCAAGAACTCCTTCAGCAAATCTTGCTTGTCCATCATCAGGCTCGTCCGGACATTTTCAAAGGCCAAGGGCAGCAAGTTTAGCAATGAAGAATTAGAGAAGATTCTGGGTCAAGAATCCACCCCTTTATTTTTGTCTTTTGAAAATGAAGCTGGAGGAACTCTCGGTCACCTCTTTTGCTCCATCAAGAACCCTGTCAGTCCTATACTCAATCCCATCAAGACACTTTTTATTGAGGACTTATGTGTGGATGAGAAAGCTCAGAGGCAAAAGGTCGGCGAGCAGCTTTATCGCTTTTGCAGAAGGCTATGCTCGGGAAAATCGGTTGCTATAATCTGACTCTCAATGTTTGGAAACGACAATGTCGGAGCCTCTGCGTTTCATGAGCGATTAGGGCTTCAGCCTCAGGAAACAGTGATGGAGAAGATACTTTGATTTGAAAGAACAGTTTGAAAGCGCTGAGCAATAGTTTTTCGGCCATACTCTACCAGTATAATTAACTATTTTATTTGCTGAGGAATTTTCGATACAATAGACCATAATCCCTAATGAAAGTGAGAAATCTTATGACAAAAATCGAAATTTCCAACTGGTTGATCACTTCTGCGCCCAGAAAAATCTGCGCCAGTATAAGACAGAAATTGAGCACCGCGATGATATTCAATACCCATTCTACGACAGCTTCCCAGGCTACCATGAGACGGAGACAGCTGACATCAAGGAGATTATCGCTGAGCAAAAAGGCTAAGGGAATTGATATCCTGACGGACGGAGAATACCCAAGTCCAGTGGCATCTGGACTCTGTTTGGGGGCTTAAGGGAATCGAGCGCCACATAGCTGACCACGGCTATACCTTCAAGGACCACGACGGTGGGCAATATGAGACCCGTAAGGATATTGGTATCCGTATCACAGAACCACTTCTGGTAAAAATCACCACTTTTATCGAGATTTATAAGCTAGTCAAGGAAGAGGCAGCTGGTGAAGATACTGCTGACTGTCTGGGGCCCTGCCCATGCTTTATACTGAGTTAGCTGTCTTTGACCGCTTGGCTGGACCAGGACAAGTTTACGAGACCAATGAAGATTTGGAAAAGTTTGATACAGGGCCTATAAGGAATTTTTGACGACTATAAGGGCTGCTGGCGGACAGATTATCCAGTTTGACGACTCGCCTCTGGGAACTCTTTGACGAGTCCAATCCTGCTAGCTTCTATACAGAGGGCAATGCTAGTCTGTCTGACCTGGCAGACGAGTTTGTCGCCATCAACAATGAAGTCGTAGACTACGCCCATGAGCTAGGACTGACTGTTCGGACCCACAACCGCCGTGGTAACTACGAAAGCCGCTCATGCTGAATGTACTTCATGAAGCTATCGGGTGAAAAAGTTCCTGCGTGACCAACACTATGATCGCTACTTCCTAGAGTGGGACAGCGATGAAGCTAGTGATGTATCAGCCCTAGCAGCTTTGAAAGACAAGGATGCGGAAGTCGTTTTAGGACTGCTTTCCAGTAAGACGACAGGCTTGATGATGAAAAAGCGTGTCCTAGACTCCTCTGAGAAAGCAGCAACCGTTCTACCGAAAAGAGCGTCTCCTGCTCTCCCACCAATGCAGCTTCGCCTCTTGTGACTCTGAAATGAACTCACCATTGAACAACAATGGGCCAAAATCAAACAAGGCCAAGAAATCGCCCAGAAATTTGGGATATAGCAAAAAGGTAGTGACCGCTTTTTCTATGCTTTTAAAAATCAATTGTGGACTGTATTAGATCTCTAGATGAACTCCAGTTTCATCTGCATCTGTTCAACATATTAAATCTTGAGTATCAGGAAAGTTCAATTGCTTGAGCTAATTTTTCAACCAAGGCCGTAAAGAGAGCCTCTTGATCTCATCTGGCATTGTGGCCAGCAAGATCCATTACAGCATGAGTTGCCCTTGGATAATAGTGAGACAGCTGACTAACTGCTGGAAGCCCACGACTTGGTCCTGCTTTTCCTGCTATAAAAAGGCTGAGCTTGTCATAGCTCTTTTCCTGTATCCCTTGATCCACTTCAAACGAAAAAGCATAGTTTTCTTGCAGCTTTTGGACAAAGGGAGCATTCATCATCTGAAGCCCTGCTAGGATTTCTTTTGCAAACCGTTGATAAGTTTCTTTTTAGTCTGTAAAATAGCTAAATCAACGAAATTTTTCGCTTTTGCCTGCTATATCAAAACCACCTCTAATTAGCAGGCTGTCTTTTGGCAAAAATTCTTTTCTCGTGATTGGGTGCAACTACTGGACAAATAAGCAGCAAACCATCAATCTCTGACCTTTTCTTAGCCAAAATTCCTCTAGCAAGATAGCCACCATAAGACTCTCCAGCTAAGAGAAAGCTATGTCCGCCGATTACAGTCTCTATAAAGTTCAAGAGCATCTCTAAAATCGCATCCGCACTTGCAAAAGCAGGATTGCCATCAGACCTACCCATGCCAGGTAAATCTAAATAAATCCTTTTATAGTCAGCATGTTTCTCAAAAATAGGTTCCAAACATCCTTCCATCAATTCAGATGAACAGCCCAAACCATGAATTGCCAATACTGGCTTTCCTTGACCAATCACTTTATAGTATAATTTATTTTCCTGATAAGTAAAAAACATTTTTTCTCCAATCATACCTTAAAGACACGTTTTGCTCGAGGTGAAGCCTTTATCGAAACCAGTCAAAATAATATTGCTTATAGCTTCAACAAATTATTCTTATGATCTCACACCCTCAAAAGCTACTAGACGAGCAAACTTATTCTTTCCCTTGATTTCAGAGCTCATGCTTCATCCCCAAAATAACAAAGGTCGATTTGCTGCAGATAAGGATTAGGGATACTTGACTAGCAGATCCCTTTACAGCTCTTACCAAGTCTTTCTGCTCAGCCTGACCGGATTGGTAACGAAGCAAAAGATGCATAAAATCTTCTTTTTCAGTCGTACTGGCTTTTTTCTTAAAATAGCCCCAAACATGCTGAAAGGCATTGCTGACCTGACCACGATTTTCAGGCAGGGCTATCGCCCGATCAATCAAGTCTTGAACACGTGCTGCTTCCACCGAGTCGCTTTTTAGATATTGGTGATTTCAGATAGATCTTACTGGAATGACTGAGAACCAGATATTTATTTCTAGCCCAAAGAGTCTGACATTGGGAGATTTGGTTTACATTTTCCATGATTACTTTCCCTACTGATTTTCAATTTCGAATTCTTCTCGTTTCGTCTACATCATTGCTCGCATCCTAGTAATAAGTTTGCCAAGATAGAAAGCAAATCAACTATGATTGGAATAAGATTTCGAAGAGTATGAATCAAAATCCCCAATCACATGACTGGGGAATAGTTCATTAACGCACCTCTGCACCGAGTTTTTTTCGATCAGAGATTTTTCGATTTTTCCATGTATTTAGCCACTTCTTCGTCAGTCAGGCTAGATTCTGTATTTTGAAAGTCAGGCTGTAGGCCATGGATTTGAGGCCGACACCTCAGCTTTGTCACCAGAGAAGATATCAAAGAGCTTAATATCTGTCAAGCGCTTAACACCAGCTGCTAGGATTGCATCAAGGACCTCTTGGTGAGTGATTTCAGCCTTGAGCAAAAAGCGCCACATCACGGCTGACAGCTGGGAATTTAGTGATTTCGTAAATGGCTGTTCTGGCTGGAGCTGCTCTTCGATAGCAGACAGGTTGAGCTCAGCCACATAAGTTTCAGGAATATCGTAAGCCTTGGCTGTCGCAGGATGGACTTGACCGACAAAGCCGACAGGCTGGCCATTGATAGAGATTAAAGCAGTACGCCCAGGATGCAGGCTCTTAATCTGGCTGCTAGCTGCGTATTCAGCTTTCAAGCCCAACTTAGCAAAGAGTGCTTCCACTACACCCTTAGCATAGAAGAAATCAACTGCTACTGGCTTGGTCTCGAAGTCTTTTTCATTAACCAGACCTGTCAAAGCAAAGGCAAAGCTATTGATTTCGTTTTGGCAGGTCTTCCCTTAGGATTGCCAGTCTGCTCAAAGACTTTTACCCAATCTCATAGAGGGCTAGGGTTCTTATTCTTACGAGCCACATTGTAGGCTAGGGAGTCCAAAATACCGGAAACCATGTTCTGACGAAGAACAGAGCGCTCCACTGTCATCGGCCACATGAGCTCAGTCAAGTTGCTAGGATTGAGAGTGAACTCAATCGCCTTTTTCTGGAGTCGTCAGCGTAGGTGATGATTTCTGTCAGTCCAGCTCCTCTGCTAAGGTCCGTACTTGACGGCGCAGTTGCTGCGTTGCAGTCAATTCACCAGCAGTCCCGTCATCTTTTGGCAGGCTAGCTGGCAATTTGTCATAGCCGTAAATACGGGCAATTTCTTCATAGAGGTCTGCTTCGATTGAAATATCCCAGCGACGGCGAGGCACGCTGACAGTGAACTGTTCAGCATTTCCTGACAAGCCAAAGCCAAGTCTGCGGAAGACATCCACAATATCTGTATAAAGCAAGTCTGTTCCCAAAACTCGGTTGACATCCGCAAGACTGGACACCACTTCTACATCGCTAGTATCCAAGCTGCCAGTGGATACAATCCCAGCCTGAACAGTCGCTCCTGCCAAGTCCGCAATCATACTTGCTGCCGCGTCCAAAGCTTCATTGACAGTTGCCACATTGATGCCTTTTTCAAAGCGGGAAGATGATTCTGAGCGCAGGTTAAGGCGACCGCTGGTCTTGCGGATTGATTTACCATCAAAGACTGCTGCCTCCAGAACAACACGAGTGGACTGGCCAGAGATTTCTGTTGCTTGCCCCCCCATAACACCTGCCAGTGCACTGGTTTGTCCGCGACAGTGATAACTAAATCGCTGACTTCCAGATCCCGCTCTTCGCCATCCAGTGTCACCAGTTTTTCACCAGCACGCGCTTCCCGCACGACAATCTGGTCACCCTCAAACGTATCCAAATCAAAGGCATGCATGGGCTGACCAAAGTAGAGCAGAATATAGTTGGTCACATCCACTACATTGTTAATCGGACGGATACCTTTCGTTCATGAGGAGATTTTGTAGCCACTGAGGACTTTGGGAGCAATGGGTGACATTTTTCCAAGATACGAGCTGCGTAGTAAGGGGCTTTCTGTCTCAAGAGCTACTGAAAGACTTTCAGTTGCCTGCTTTTCATTTTTCCACCAGCGGAAAATCTTTGAAATGTACTGACTTGTCATAGATGGCAGCCACTTCATGAGCCACACCACGCATAGACAGAGCATCTGCCCGGTTTGGTGTGATGGAAAGCTCGATAATCTCATCGTCCAAGTCCAGATAAGAGAAGACTTCTCACCTGGCACTGCTTCTTCAGGCAGGATTTGAATTCCATCCGCAAATTCCTTTGGCACAACAGAATCTGAAATACCCAGCTCACTGAGAGAGCAGATCATGCCCAGTGACCCAAGCCACGGATTTTTCCTTTTTAATCTTATAATTGTCAGCAATGCGAGCACCTGGCAAAGCTTACTATAACCTTGATGCTCTGCGCAATATTTGGAGCACCACAGACAATCTGACGGTTCTCTCTTCTCCGACATTGACTTGACAGACATGCAGATGGGTATCAGGAAACATCCTCACACGATACCACCTCACCAACAACAATTTTTAGACAGGCCAGCAGCTGGTGATGTCACACCTTCCACTTCATTCCTGTCGTTGACATTTTGTCAGCCAGCTCAGCGCTCGCCACATCAATGTCTCACTAACTCTTTTTAACCACTTATAACTTACTAACATATTCAAGATATTACACGGCCAATTGTCTTTGGAATTGGTAAAAGCGACCAAATGTTAGATTTGTCTGAAACCTGATTTCATAAGCAAATCATCTAAATTGAGCTTTTTAGGTCGTATCATTTCTCTCTTTAAATTTTCTTGTTTATTTCAATTTCTTAGCAGCAGCCAGCCTGCATCTACTCTATCACCAGTGATATAATCATGCCGACTAAACTTTTCAAACCGTATTTAGAGTAAAAATTCCTGAGCTCTAAAGTTCTTCTCCCAGACGCCCAGCCATACCCAGTCAAAACCTCGTTTTTGGCTTCTTCCAAAGCAAACTCAAACAATTTCTTACCCAAACCCTGACCATGATAAGCTTTTCAAAACATAGATCTCGCTGAACCTCAAAGGCTTGTGGTAGTTCTTGCTCCGTTTGAGCATGTCCCCAATTAAACTTGAGAAAACCAGCACTTTCACTGTCTTTGACAACAAAATAAGTCTCTGACTCAGAGTCTGCCAGTTCCTTTTTCGATGGTCGCAGCGACAGCTCATTGTCAAAATAATGAGCCAAGTCCTCCTCACCGAAAAAGGGCCAAAGGTCTCTTTGATAAGTTTGACTTCCACATCTCTCAGGAGGTTCGCCTCTTCTTTTTGACTCTGACTAGCATACTGCACTCCTTTCTCTATTCTATCACTGAGGAATCTGAATGAATGACCAAATCATCTAAATTTAAACTTTTAGGTCGTATCATTTCCTCTTTAAATTTTCTTGTTTATTTCACTTTTTGCGCAGCAGCCAGTCTGTGTCTCACTGTCTCACCAGTGATATAGTCGTGCTGGCTGAAATTTTTCAAAGCCGTATTTGAAGTAAAAATCTTGAGCTCTAAAAATTCTTTTCCCAGACGCCCAGCCAGACCCAGTCAAAGCCCTCGTTTTCTCAGCTCTTCTAAGGCAAATTCAAACATTTCCTTGCCCAAAGCCTTGACCATGATAGGCTTTCAAGACATAGATCCGCTGAACCTCAAAGGCCTGAGGCAGTTCTTGCTCCGTTTGAGCCTGTCCCCAGTTAAACTTCAGAAAACCAGCAATTTCACCATCTTTGACAACAAAAATAAGTCTCTGACCCAGGATCTGCCAGCTCCTTTTCGATAGTTGCAAGCGACAGCTCATTGTCAAAAATAATGAGCCATATCAGCCTCCTTGATAAATGGACCAAAGGTTTTTTGATAAGTCGCGACCTCCAACTCTCGTAAGAGACTCCGCTTCTTCTTTCTTGACTCTGACTAGCATACTGCACTCCTTTCTCAGAAAAGCTGCATCTATGAATACAGGTTTCTACTTAAACTGCTGAGAAAAACGAATATCTCCTTGGTAGAAGCCACGGATATCGTTGATACCGTAGCGGAGCATAGCTACCCGCTCTTGACCGAGACCAAAGGCAAATCCAGAGTATTTCTCTGCATCAATGCCGCTCATTTCAGTACTGCGGATGCACCATACCAGCTCCCATAATCTCAATCCAGCCAGTCTTCTTTGCAGACATTACAGCCTGCACCGCCACACTTAAAGCAGGAAACATCCACTTCAACAGACGGCTCTGTGAATGGGAAGTAAGATGGACGCAGACGGATACTGCGGTCTTCACCAAACATCTTCTGGACAATCAGCTGCAGCGTTCCTTGCAGGTTGGCCATGGAAATATTTTCTCCAACGACCAAGCCTTCAATCTGATGAAACTGGTGGGAGTGAGTCGCATCATCGGTATCCCGGCGGAAGACGCGTCCTGGTGAGATCATCTTGAGTGGCCCTTTAGAAAAAGTCATGAGCATCCATAGCCCGCGCCTGTACCGGACTGGTGTGGGTTCTGAGCAGGATCTCTCTGTAATGTAGAAAGTGTCCTGCATATCCCGTGCAGGGTGGTCCTTAGGGCAGATTCATCCGCTCAAAGTTGTAATAATCCTTCTCCACTTCAAAGCCGTCCACGACCTGATAGCCCATCCCGATGAAAAATATCTTCGATTTCCTCACTAGTCTGACTAAGAATATGACGGTTCCCTCACCGGAATTTGACGGCCTGGCAGAGTCACATCCAAGGATTCTCAGCCAGTTTCAGAGCTACTAATTGCTCTTCCATCTCTTGAGCTGTCTTTTTCAAAGGCCGCTGTCAGAATATCACGCGCTTCATTGACATGCTTCCCTGATAATCGGCCGCATTTCAGCTGAGATATCCTTCATCCCTTTTCAGGGACTTCAGTCAGCGAACCCTTCTTACCTAAGACTGCTACACGCAAATCCTGAAGTTCCTTTTTGATTTCAGCCTTTAGCTGCTTGAGAGAAGCTAGAGTCTCTTCACGCAGGCTTTTTAGTTGTTCTTCAATCGTTTTCGTCATTTTCCCTCCAAAAAAAGCGCGTCAACTCCATAAGCGGAGCGTTGACACGCGGTACCATCCGTTTTTTATCTGGCAAGCCAGACCTTACTTATCAATCCTAGAGCAAGTGAATTCGCCTAGCTTTCATCTAGAGAGCTCTCAGTCGATGACTCCCTCCCTGTTAAACTTCCCTTAGGTTACTGGTCTTGTGGATTGCTATTTAGTTATATTTCATTCTAACAGATTTCTAAACATTTCGCAAGTTTAGTTAAAGAATTTACAAGAAGAGACAATCGAGAAAAAGAAGCCTGTCACAACAGACTTCCTTCTTTCTATTTAATCACTTGTCCTGCTTCTTTCAGAACATCTTTCGGTACAGTAATGCCAAGTTCTTTGGCATTTTTTTGGTATTAATAACAGATTTACCTGTATCGAAAAATATCTACTGCAGTATCAGCAGGTTTAGCACCTTTAAGGATTTTAGCTGCCATTTTACCAGTCGCAACACCTAGGTCATACTGGTCTACAACGACAGAGGCAAGACCTCCTTCTTCACCATGGCTGTCGCACTCGGATAAATTGGTTTCTAGCTTCTTTATTGCTGGACACAACTGTCGCAAAAGCTGATGCAATGGTATTGTCAATTGAATCTCAGATAGCGTCAACCTTGCCAGTCATGACATTCATGGTTGATGCAATTTCATTGGTTGAAGGAACAGAGTATTCTCTCACCTTGTAGCCTGCCTCTTCAGCCAATTTTTTTGAACTCTTCTACCTGAGCTTTTGGAGTTGTCTTCGCTGCCAGAGTAGAGCGCACCGATAGTCTTAACATCTGGAGTCAATTTTTTAATCAGATCTAACTGTTGCTTAGCTGGATTGCGGTCAGAGACACCAGTGATATTGCCACCTGGCTTGTCCAGATTTTTCACTAGGTTTGCTCCGACTGGATCTGTGATAGCTCCCATGACAATAGGCTTGTCCTTAGTAGCTGCAGCCAGTCCTTGGGCAGACGGAGTCGCAATCCCAATCAGCACATCGTTGTCATTGGAGACCAGCTGCTTGCTCATAGTAGAGACCTTACTCTGATCGCCCTCAGCATTCATAAAGTCAATCTTAATCTTGTCTCCCTTATAGCCTTCCTCAGCCAGACCATCCTGAATCCCCTTGTAAATCAAATCCAGCGAAGGATGGCTGACATACTGCAGCACGCCGACCTTGACTGTCTGACTGTCGCCACTAGTCTTAGTGGTGTTGCCTTTGCTGTTCAAGTTGGAAATAGACAATCCCACCGATTGCCAAAACGGCCAAAAAGGCCTCAAGATAGTTACTAATCGTTTGTTTTTTTCATGTTCTTTCTCCATTTCTATGATTTATATTTTCTATCAATCCCTAGGGACGCCATCGTTTAAAACATAGGCAATCCCTCCTTGTTTTTTTATAATAAGTAACAAAAATCCTCACACAGGTATTCTGTGTGAGGGCGAAAATCGTATACACTTCAATTATGGAAAAATAGCTAATATTCCCTCATGTCTCTATCTTGTCATCAAACAAGCTGCACTGTAAGGTGTGCCTACCGAATTTTATTGTTTCAAATTCATTTTATCCATTAGCCCAATTTCGTAAAGATTTGCTGCTCATTTCCACCAACCACAAGCTCGCTAAAAACAAATACATCTACTACTTTTCTAATTTCCTATATTTTAAGTTTTTCCTGAAAGGATGTCAAGACCTTTTTGAAAATTTTTATAAAATGTTCGGATTTGGTTTATAGAGGCAGTTATAGGAAAAAATTAAATTGCTTTTTTGTGAGGCTTTAGAAGCTTTTAGCTTGGTTTTTTGTTATAATTTTCTGTAGCAACTTTCAAGGAGAAAAGCATGTCTTTCGACGGATTTTTTTTACACCACATGACAGAGGAGCTGCGCCGCGAATTGCTGGGCGGCCGCATTCAGAAAATTAATCAGCCCTTTGAACAGGAGCTAGTTTTACAGATTCGCAGCAACCGTAAAAGCCACAAGCTGCTCCTGTCAGCCCACTCGGTCTTTGGGCGCGTCCAGCTGACAGATACCACGTTTGAAAATCCAGCTGTTCCCTAATACCTTTATCATGGTCATGCGCAAATACCTGTACAGGGCCGTCATTGAATCGATCCAGCAAGTAGAGAATGACCGAATTTTGGAAATCAGCGTCTCCAATAAGAACGAAATCGGAGATAGCGTGGCTGTGACTCTAGTCATCGAAATCATGGGCAAGCACAGCAATATCATTCTCTTGGACAAGGCTAGCGGTAAGATTATTGAAGCCATCAAACATGTCGGATTTTCTCAAAATAGCTACCGAACTATCCTGCCAGGTTCAACTTATGTTGCACCACCTCAGCCAAGCAGTCTCAACCCTTTCACTGTGGGCGATGAAAAACTCTTTGAAATCCTACATACTGAGGATTTAGAGCCCAAACGCCTGCAGCAAATTTTTCAGGGTTTGGGCCGGGATACAGCTACCGAGCTCAGAGGCCGTTTGACAGCTGACAAGCTCAAAACTTTCCGTGCATTTTTTGCCAGTCCAACTCAGCCAAGCCTCGACCGAAAAATCCTTTCTGCTCTGCTATTTTCCGACAGCAAGACCCAAAATGTCCACGCTTATCCGAGCTTTTGACACTTTTCATAAGGACAAGGCTGAGCGAGATCGAGTCAACCAGCAGGCCAGCGAGCTCATCCGCCGAGTAGAAAATGAGTTGGAAAAGAACCGGAAAAAGCTGGGCAAGCAAGAGGAAGAGCTCCTAGCAACGGAGAATGCAGAAGAATTCCGCCAAAAAGGGGAGCTCTTAACTACCTTTTCTCCATCAGGCACTCCAACGATCAGGACCAGGTTGAGTTGGATAATTACTATACAGGTGAGAAGATTATTATCTCGCTTGACAAGGCCCTGACTCCCAACCAAAATGCCCAGCGCTATTTCAAACGTTACCAGAAGCTCAAGGAAGCCGTCAAACACCTGACCAGCTTGATTGAGGAGACACGGACTACGATTCTCTACCCAGAGAGCGTGAAATAGCTCTTGCTCAGGCCAGCCTGACTGAAATTGCAGAAATACGAGAGGAACTAATCCAGACTGGATTTATCCGCCGACGCCAGAGAGAGAAAAATCCAAAAAGGCAGAAACCGGAGAAATATTTGGCAACAGATGGCCAAACCATTATCCTGGTTGGACGTAACAATCTACAAAATGATGTGCTGACGTTTAAGATGGCCAAGAAGGACGAGCTTTGGTTTCACGCCAAGGATATTCCAGGTAGTCATGTGGTCATCACAGGCAATCTTCAGCCCAGCGATGAGGTCAAGACAGACGCTGCCGAGCTAGCGGCCTACTTTCCAAGGCCAGACTCTCCAATCTGGTCCAAGTTGATATGATTGAGACTAGAAAACTCAATAAACCAACCGGTGGAAAGCCAGGATTTGTCACCTATACGGGCCAGAAAACCCTTGCGCGTCACACCAGATGAAGAGAAAATTAAAAGCATGAAGATATAAAGTTACCCTCTTTAACTATCAAACTGACTTAGGAGCAGGACGGTCATTAGCTAGCTGAAGCTTTCTATTATCTCCATCAACTTTAATACTTGAGAAAAACAGGTAGAACATAGTTCTACTCTGTTTTTGTGCTCTATCAAAATTCTTCTAGTTCATTAATAGAATTTCTTCAAGCTTTCATGTTAGTCCTCAGACTTTTTCTTTCTCTTCGATAAACCAAACAGTCCTAAACCAGATACTCCTGCAAGTAAGTTGCTGCCAAGCATGAGGTTTCTTCTGTACCAGTCTTAGGAAGGGATTTTGCACCCTCACTCTTGGAAAGAGACGGTGGTGCAGGCGTAATCGTCCGCTCTGGCTGAACAGGATTTTCTGTCACAGTCGGAATGTAAACCGCTGAAATCGTCTGACCATTGCGGTCTTTGCGAATCACTGTCACACCGTCAGCTTGGCCGACAAAGCCAGTTTCCGGTACAAAGGTCACTATGCTATCTGGCGCACGTGTAAGTACCTTTGACCTGGAACAACCTTTTCAGTACTGCCATCCTCGAAAGTTGGAGGAACGGTTGGATCCACGTCGCCTTCAAAGATTGGTTTACCGGTCTGAGGCTGTCCTTTAAGACCCGTGCTGCTGGTATCTTCTGCGGCAGTACTTCCCAAGACAGTTGGGGTATAGGTAGCCGTCACAGCATTGCCATAAATATCTGAACGCTTCACGACAACTCCGCGAGCAGTTCCGACAAAGTCAGCTTCTGGTACAAAGGTCACTGCTCCCAGCATATTGAACCTGTAAGTTCCTTCACCTGGGACAACCATTTTCGGTACTGCTGTCCACAAAGGTCGGTGCTACTGCCTGGTCAATCGCCCCTTCAAAGGTTGGCGTGCCCGTTTGAGCTTGGCCCTTGCGGCCACTGGATACACTGTCCTTGCTAGTTGATGGTGCAACTACGGTAGGAACATAACGAGCTGTAACTGCAGGTGCTATTCTTATCGCGACGGACAAGGGTCACACCGCTTCCTGACCAAGGAAATCATAATCTGGAGTGAAAGTGACTGTGCCATCTGGTGCGATAGTATAAGTTCCTGACCCGGAATAGTTTTTTTCCTTGCTTCCGTCTTCGAAACTTGGTGCAATCGTCTCATCAATCGAACCAATGGATCACCCTGCTTCGAAGATAGGTTTGCCGGTTTGAACATGACCTTTGATATTTGTAGATGTGGTATCTTTACCAGTTGGGACTACTGCTTTCACTATCGCTTGATATTTGACAATAACAGGAGTTCCAGTTAGCGTCTAAAACGAATTAATCCCTGTTCTGATGTTTCACCCTTGAATTGTTTTTTTATCGGAGTGAAGGTCACCTTGTTATCTGCATCCACTTCTGAATTTACCGACATTTGGAACTTCTTTCACTGTTGAATTGTTATCAAACAGCGGAGTTGAACCAGCTGGGAATGGAACATAGTCGTGGCCTGGGGTGAAGCTTTACTTTTACCTTCTTGCACTTGACCTTGCAAGCCTTTCTGTCTTAGCACTCAGTGCCAGTTGGAGTTACTTTTCGTAAATTCTGGACTATAGGTAGCTGTCACTGGAGTGCCATTCTTGTCCACACGTTTTACAGTGATTGATCTGGTCTGCCTCACAAACCGCTTGTCTGGCGTGAAGGTCACTGCGCCATCCGGTGCAATCGTGTATGTTCCTTGGACCTGAATAGTCTTCTTCTTTATACTCATCTTCGAAGCTTGGTTCAACGGTTTCATCGATTGAACTAGTGGATCACCGCCAGCAAAAAGTCGGAGTGCCCGTTTGCGCAACACCTTGAGGACCAGTGCTAGTTGCGTTGATACCCTGTAGGAATAACTTCTTTCACTACCGCTTGATATTTGACGGTGATAGGAGTGCCGTTGGCATCAGTCCGAGTCAATTCAAGTTCTGGTGTTTCACCCTTGAATTGTTTGTCAGGTGTGAAGGTCACCTTACCATCTGCATCCACTTCGAATTTACCGACATTTGGAACTTCTTTCACTGTTGAATTGTTATCAAACAGCGGAGTTGAACCAGCTGGGAATGGAAACATAGTCGTGGCCTGGGGTGAAGCTTTACTTTACCTTCTTGCACTTGACCTTGCAAGCTCTTCTGTCTTTGAGCACCAGTGCCAGTTGAGTTACTGCAAATTCTGGATCAAGTCCCCGTCACTTCCGTGCTGTTCTTATCTCACACGTTTCACAGTGACTGGATCTGGTTTTACCAACATATTGTTTTTCAGGTGTGAAAGTCACTACGCCATCTGGTGCAATGGTGTAAGTTCCTTGACCTGGAATCTTTTTCTCCTTACTTCCATCTTCGAAAATTGGCTCTACTGATTCATCAATTGGAACTAGTGGATTGCCTCCTTGAAAGTTGGTATACCAGTTTGCGGAACACCCTGTGACCAGTGCTGGTTAAAAGCGATGCATGTAGGAGTTACCTTGGTAACAGTCGTATGCATAGGTGGCAGTAACTTCCGTGCCGTTCTTATCTACACGTTTAACAGTAACTGAAGCTGGGGTCCCCACATACTGTTTGTCTGGGGTAAAGGTGATAGTACCATCTGAGTTGATGGTATATTCTCCTACTCCTTGAACTGTCTTCTTAGGTTGACCATCTTCAAAGGTCATTGGAGAATCCATATCAATCGGAACAAGTGGATCACCACCTTGGAAGCTTGACTACCTGTTTAGTAACCCCTGAGGACCTGTGTTAGTCGCGTCAGTTCCTCTTGGAACCACTTCTTTCACAACTGCTTGGTACTTGACGGTTACTGGAGTGCCATTAGCATCGGTGCGAGTCAATTCAAGTTCTGGTGTTTCCCCCTTAAACTGCTTGAGTGGGGTAAAGGTAACCTTACCATCAGAGTCCACTTCAACTTACTCGACATTCTGTACTTCTTTCACTGTTGAATGGTTATCAAACAATGGAGTTGAACCAGCTGGAATGGAACAGAGTCGTGCCCTGCGTGAAGGTCACTTTACCTTCTTGAACTTGACCTTGCAGACCTTCTGTCTTATTTCCAACACCAGTTGGCTTTACTGCTGTCACTGTTGCTTGATATTTTGCCTTAGCGATGGTACCGTTGACATCTGCACGACTGACTTCAATTTCAGGTGTTTTACCTACAAATGTCTTAACAGGTGTAAAGGTAATATTACCATCAATATCCACTTCAAACTTGCCAACATTTTCAATTTCTTTTTCACATTTGGTACTCCGTGTCAAAAACTGGGTACTGTCTACTGAAAAAAACCTACTTCTGGTCTCTCCAGCTTCAAAAAGTAATCTCACCATTCTGAACCAATCCTTGTGGACCTTCAGTCTGATCGCCAGTTGCGTTTGGAATAACTTCTTCAACAGTAGGTGTGTAAGTGGCGTTACTTCTGTTCCATTTGTATCAACTCGTTTAACCTTGATCAGGGTCGCCTTGCCAGTAAATTTCTTCTCTGGCTTAAAAAGTAATGAAACCATCTGAATTAATAGTATAAATTCCTTTGATCAGCTACTACCAACGTGTCAGTCCCATTTTCAAAGGTCATGGGCTTTGTCATATCGATTGAACTGCTTGGTCACCTGGGGTGAAAGTTTGGCTTACCACTTTGTGGTTGTCCTTGCAGGCCTGTTGACTCAGCATTTGTGCTTCTTGGTGTACTACGTTTTCACTGTTGGCGTGTAAGTGGCGGTTACTTCCGTTCCATTCGTATCAACGCGTTTAACTGTTACTGGAGATGGGGCATCTACATATTGCTTGTCTGGCGTGAAGGTAATCGTACCAGCTGACTCAATGACATAAGTCCCGACCTTGTCTACCTTCTTGGTTGTTTGATTATCTTCAAAGGTCATTGGTTGGGCCATATCAATCGGCACAGCTTTTGTCGCCTGGGGTGAAGATTTCGACTTGCCACTTTGTTGTTGTTCCTTGCGCCGCTTCGAAACGGCATTGGTACTTTTAGCGTCACTTCCGTCAGCAGTTGGCGTATAGGTTGCTTTTACTTGTGCCATTTTCGTCAACTCGTTTGACTGTCACCGCGGCTGTGGCTCCCTACATATTTTTATCTGGAGTAAAGGTAATAGAACCATCTGAATTGATGGTGTATTCTCCCACGCCCGCAACAATCTTCTTAGGTTGATCATCGTCAAAGGTCATTTGCTTGTTATAGTCAATTGGGACTGCTGGGTCGCCTTCCTTGAAGACTGGCGTTCCTGTTTGTGCAGACCCCTGAGGACCTGATGAAGTAGCAGGTGTGTGTTGGTGTGACCTTAGTCACGTTCGGTGTATAGGTTGCAGTCACTGTGCTATTGGTATCAACATCGTTTGACTGTCACTGGAGTCGCCTCACAGTGAATTGCTTTATGGCTTGAAGGTACGGTGTCATCTGAATTGATAGTATAAGTTCCTTTCATTAGCTACTTCCAAGGTGTTCATCCCATTTTCAAAAAGTCATGGATTTGCTCATGTCAATTGGGATTTGTTGGTCACCTGCAGTGAAAGTTGGCTTACCACTTTGTGCTTGACCCTTGGAGACCAGTTGATTCAGCATTGATACTTCTTGGCGTTACTTGGGTTACCTTAGGTTGATAACGTGCTCGGTGTGCTTTTACCATCGGTATCACTGACTTGAACTACCACTGGGTCTGGCGTGCCATAAAAGCTCTTGTTTGGCTTAAAAGTCACTTGGCCGGTATTTTGATCCAATTCATAGGTCCCACTTATTAGCCATTGGACATATTGGCATAGACCGTATTTTCTGTTACCAGTCGTCCACCTGCATCAACAAAACTAGCAGGATGAGAAGCGTCTGGCAACAGGAGGCATATTCGCATCATCATCGTTAAAGACTAGCGTTTTGTTTTGTTCCAGTCCCCTGAAGACCACTTGATTCGTAGTTTGAATCTTACGAACTGTCGGCACATAACTCGCCGTCCATACTAGTCAATTGATCATTTTTATTAGGGTCAGAAGCATCCGTCGAAGTCCATCCAGTTGATGTACCATTGCTGTCAGTCCAACGAATATTAATTCCGTCAGCAGTTCCAGAAAAGTCCGCTTTTGGTGTAAAGGTTACTTGCACATCATTGCCATTGACGGTCAAGTGATAGGTCCCTTCTGGACGAATATAGTTGCCATCAACGGCTGTCAGAACTTGCCTTTGCTTATCCAAAATCTGAGGCGCTTTGGGTGCTCATAACTGCATTGACACTGTCGTCTGAGTCGATCCGTTCCTTTTAGGTGTGAAGTGAAGGACAGCAGTTTGAGTCTCACCTGTAAATCCGTCCGTAGTCTGCTTCTCCCCTTTGAGGATAAATTGGTGCAAGAGCATATCTTCTACTTCACCACTAAAGGCAATACCGGTTGGTTGCTCAATATCGCCTGCGTTTGTGGCAATACGGAAACGCATACCCAATTTGTCCACTTGTCCGCCAGCAATATTTGGGTTGGCATTGAAGGTCAGGGTATAGTCACCAGCAGTTGTAACTCTCTGTAGGTTGCTACCTTCGCTTTCACTGAAGACTCCATCATTGTTGAAGTCTCATCCAGGCCTTGACATAGGATTTCCAGTATTGCCATTTGGGTTAGCTTTTGATTTTAATCGTATAAGTTCCATTTTTGCTTTGTCTAAATCAAGCAAATCATTAGAAGCGTTTAATTGATCGTCCGCTAGTAATTGGCTCACTCTCGTCCTTGTGTTCCTTTTTATCATCCAGAACCCAGTCATTAGCTGACCAACATCAATATCAGCTGGCGTAGTTCCTAGATAAGGTTGATTATTAGGGCGCTAGTCACCGAATCACGTCCTGAAATGGTATGGAAGGCTTCGCACAACTTTCCGGCGCATCACTGCCATCCACCACAAGGAAGCCCATCATCATGGCTTGTTGCCCAGATGATGCCACATAGAAACCTACTTCAGAGACCCCACGTGTCATCACGACAGGAACTGTCCGTTCATTCGAACGGTTTGGTCCGAAGACCTGAGTCCCAAGACCACCTGTCACTGTATCTGGACTGAGATATTTATACCAGTCTACGCTCTTTATCTCTTAAGGATTAAGAGACCTCTTTCTTAACGTCCTCATCATCCAACATTTTTCGTGATAACCGTATAGGTTCTTTTGGCTGGACTCTTTCATCTTCCATTCACCCATGTATTCCCAACCTGTCCTGTTCAGTGTAAAGATTGCGAATTCACCTGGGTGGCGTCTTCACCATCGGCCATAACCACCGTAGGGGCTATGCGCTTATTGAGATAGGTCGCCTCAATATCGAATTTTACCCCCAGTTGGTAGAGTTTTGGGACAAACCAACTGAGTCTTACGTTTTTGAGTATTAAAGCCTTTGGTCACGTATGGTCGTCCACCTGTTCTGAGCCGCCCTGTAACTGCTGGAGGTGTTTTACTCACATCTGCGCAGACTTTAGGTAACCATTCTCTGCGTTGGGGTTATAGGTACTCTGTGATGCTGTCCCTTCAACCCGTTTTCTATAGATTTCAGTCGAGTTAAAAGGCTTAAGCTCTTTGACCGTTAAAGTCACTACATAGCCGGGTGAAATTTCTCTAGTGAAGGTATTCCACCTTAAGGCCACCGCTTTGGTCCAAGTTTTCCAACTGCCAGCATCTGAAAAATCAAGCCAACTAATCTGCTTAGCTAACTGAACACTATCTTTCTTAACTGATTCATCCAAGCTTGGTTTAGGTACTCGTGGCGTAGAGGCATCATCTGCGCCAGCTGGTCCAGTACCTATCGGAACTCCTGTTGTTACGCTGTTCTGTTGTCCAGTAGGTGTAGCATCCCGTCTCATACGACGAGAGCGATTAGGCTGAGCTAGATCTACGGTTGCTTCTAACTTTTCAGCCACGACAGCCGCGTTGGATGTTTCTGGTTGAACAGTGATTGGTTGAGTATTCTCAACTGGTTTAGTTGTTGCAGATCCAGTAGTTCTTTCAACCTTCTCAGAATCTGAGCTTTCTGGACCAGGGATTATCATCTGATCGAGGGGTCTCACCAGCAAAAGCAAGCGCTGAACTTTCTTTTGCTTGTAAATGTTCAGAAGCCACAGTTTCAGCAGAATTCACTGATGATTCGGCTATTCCTGTTTCATGAAACTTCGTTTGTCAAGACTAGAATCACTAGCTTGTCAGCACTAACTGTGCCGCTGCTCCCAAAAGAAGCAGGTTGACAAGAGACAGAACAAACACTGACGTTTAGTCTTTCGAATCGAAAACTTACGCAGGTGAGGATTAAATAAACTTTTTCCCATAATAATCTCCTAAATCATCTAGTTTACAATAGTTTTATTATACACATTCCATTTAGTTAGCTATATATATAATTATAATTATATAAATTTTTAAAAATGGACATAAAGTGTTTTATATTCATTTTAAAAACAAAGAAAAATAGGCAGTGAAAAATATCTATAAATTAAATAAATCTGGGAGTTTTTCAAATTCTACTTTAATTTTTAACATTTTAGAAATCATTATTATGACGTTTTATGATTTATTTTTTTGATATAAAGAAAAAGATTCACTAATGAATCTTTCCTCTTTAATTTAGGGATTGAAACCCAAGTTCCTCATCTCTTAGTCTTCAGACTTTCTTTCTTCCGCTTCTAAGCCAATCAGACCTAAACCTGATACTCCTGCAAGTAAGCTGCTGCTAGGGCATGAAGTTTCTTCCGTACCTGTCTTAGGAAGGGATTTTTGCACCTCACCTTAGAAAGAGATGGCGGCAGGCGTAATCGTCCGCCTGTCTGAACAGGATTTTCGTCACAGTCGGAATGTAAACCGACGAAATCGTCTCGACCATTACGATCTTTGCGAATCACTGTCACACCGTCAGCTTGACTGACAAAGCCAGCTTTCCGGTACAAAGGTCACTGTGCCATCTGGCGCACCGTAAGTTCCTTTGGCCTGAACAACCTTTTTCAGTACTGCCATCCTCGAAAGTTGGAGGAACAGCTGATCCACGTCGCCTCTCAAAGATTGGTTTGCCAGTCTGCGGCTCGCCTTTTTAGACCTGTGCTGCTGGTATCTTCTGTAGCAGTACTTCCCAAAACAGTTGGGGTATAGGTTGCCGTCACGGCATTGCCATAAATATCTGAACGCTTCACGACAACTCCACGAGTAGTTCCGACAAAGTCGGCTTCTGGTACAAAGGATCACTGCCCAACATATTGAACCGATAAGTTCTCTACCTGGGACAACAATCTCTGGGCTGCCATATCCGCAAAGGTCGGTGCTACTGCCTGGTCAATCGCCCCTTCAAAAGGTTGGCGTGCCCGTTTGAGCTTGACCCTTGCGACCACTGGATACACTGTCCTGACTAGTTGATGGTTCAACCACGCGTCGGAACATAGCGAGCTGTAACTCAGGTGCCATTCTTATCACGACGGACAAGGGTCACACCAAGCCTTCCTGACCAAGGAAATCAGCTTCTGGAGTGAAGGTGACTGTCCCATCTGGTGATGATGGTATACGTTCCTTGACCTGGAATGGTCTTTTCCTTACTGCCATCTTCGAAAGTTGGTTCAACTGTTTCATCAATTTCAAACCAATGGATCACCCTGCTTGAAGATAGGTTTTGCGCTAGTCTGAACATGGCCTTTGATATTTGTAGAGGTCGCATTTTTACCAGTTGGGACTACTGCTTTCACTATTGCTTGATATTTGACAACAACAGGAGTTCCGTTAGTATCTAAACGAATCAATCCCAGTTCTGACGTTTCACCCTTGAATTGTTTTTATTGGAGTAGTGTCACCTTGTTATCCGCATCCACTTGAACTTACCAACATTTTCTGGCACTTCTTTAATATTCTTTCCGTTACCAAAGAGTGGAGTCGAACCAGCTGGGAATGGAACTCAATTTTGATGTCCCGCGTAAAAGTCACTTGACCTTTTGAACCTTGACCTTGCAGACCTTCTGTCTTGTGACACTAGTACCTGTCGGAGTTACCTTGGTGAACTCTGGACTGTAGGTCGCAGTCACTGGTGTACCATTTTTATCTACTCGCTTTCACAGTGATTGTCCGGTGCCTACAAATTGCTTGTCTGGTGTGAAGGTCACTGCGCCATCCGGAGTGATGGTATACGTTCCTGACCTGAATGGTCTTTCTTGCTTCCATCTGCAAAAGGCTGGCTCAACTGTCTCATCGATTTTGAAATCTAGTGGGTCCGCACCTTGAAAGTTGGAGCGCTGGGTCTGGTGAAGACCTGTGGGCCAGTGCTCGTTGCGGCAGTACTCGCTGGAGTTACCTTTGACTACCGCTTGGTACTTAACTGCTAACAGAGGTATTCATTGGCATCGTAGTGAGTCAATCTCAAGCTCTGGCGTTTCTACCCTTGAATTGCTTTATCTGGAGGAAAAGTAACCTTACTGTCTGCGTCCACTTCGAACTTACACAACATTTGGCACTTCTTTTGACAGAAGAGCCATTGTCGATATAACGGCGTCGAACCAGCAGGGAATGGAACTGAATCGTGACCAGGGTGAAGGTCATCTTGCCTTCCTTGGACTCTGGCCTTTAGCAGACCTTCTGTCTTTACGCCAGTACCAGCTTGGAGTTACCTGGTGAATTTGTATATAGGTTGCTGTCACTAGGTACCTATTCTTGTCCACACGCTTTGCAGTATCGAATTGATCTGGTCTGCCCACAAACTGCTTGTCTGGGAGTAAAGGTCACTGAGCCATCTGGAGTAATGGTACGTTCTGACCTGGAATGGTCTTTTTCTGCTACCATCGTCGAAGCTTGGCCTCAACTGTTTGTCAATTCCAACCAGTGGATCACCACCTGCAAAGGTTAGTAGCTAGTTTGAGGAAGGCCTCGAGGGCCAGTAGCAGGTGCGGTAGTTCCTATTGTCACTTTCAACAGTAGGCGTGTACTTAGCCGTCACTGTGGCATCATTCTTATCTACCGCTTAACAACAACTGGGTCTGCGTTCCAACAAATTGCTTGTCCGGTGAAAGTGACAGATCCATCTGGTGTTACTTTCGAAGATTCCGACATTTGGAACTTCCTTGCGTTTGCTTCCATCATCGAAAGTCGCTGGAGTATCATTATCCAGTGTATATCTGGCCGCCACCAACAAAGTTTGCGTCTACCCGTTTGTGGACGGCCCCTGTGGGACCAGTGCATAGAAGTTGACGTAGTAGCAGTTGGAGTTACCCTCTCACTACTGCTTGGTACTTGACGGTTGCTGGTGTTCCACTGGCATCCAGCACTGAGATCACCTCGAGTTCAGGTGTTTCACCTGAATTGTTTGTACTCAGAGGGTTACCACTCGATCTGCGTCCAGCTTCAACCACAACATAATAACATTTGTACTTAACTGCGGCACCATTTATCGAATAGACGGAGTTGAACCAGCTGGGAAATGGAACAGAGGTCACGCTCAGGTGTGAAGCTGACTTGTACCTTCTTGAACTTTATCCTTGCAAGTCCTTCTGTCTCGGCAGTACCGGTACCGTCGGAGTAACAGCAGTCACAGTCGCTTCGATAGTTAGCCTTAGCTACCGTACCATTGGCATCGGCATTTCGGCTGAGTTCGACTTTGGAGTCTTACCGACAAACGTTTTGACTGGAGTAAAGGTGACATTACCCTCATCCGTCAACCTCCAACCCTCACTGACTTTGGCAATTTCTTTGATATTCGTGCCAGTAGTCACAAGACTCAAGGTACTGCTGTTCTCTGGGAAAGCCGACTTGCGACTTTCTGCTTCAAAAGTACTTACTTTTGAATCCTGGCTCTGAAGCCCTCTGTCTGAGCACCTGTCGCCGTCGGAGTCACTTTTTCAACAGTTGGTGTGTAATTTCAGCCGTCACTGGTGCACATTCCTTTATCTACCCGCTTAACAACAACTGGGTCTGGTGTCCCAATGCAAATTGCTTGTCAGGTGAAAGTGACAGATCCATCTGGTGTTACTTCGAAGATTCGACATTTTGAACTTCCTTGCGTTTGCTTCATCATCGAGTGCTGGAGTATCATTATCCAGTGGTACATCTGGCCGCCACGACAAAGCCTGGCTTACCTGTTTGAGGGCGGCCTCAGAGCCAGTGCTGGTTGAGCGTGCCTGTTGAGCTACCTCTTTCACTACCGCTTGGTACTTAATTGCACAGGGCGCAAGCTGGTATCATATCGAGTCGATTCGACCAAGCTCCGGCGTTTCACCCTTTTGAACTGCTTTGTTCCGGGTGTGAAAGGTCACTCTACAAGCTCATCCGCATCCACTGAAACTTACCAACATTTGGCACTTCCTTCAGACTGTGGAACCATTGTCAGTCAACGGGAGTCGAATCCAGCTGGGAATGGAACTAGACTCATGGCCTGAGTGAAGGTGACTGTGCCTTTCTTGAACTTTGGCCTTGCAAGCCTTCTGTCTTTACAGTGCTCAGTACCAGTTTGGTGCTCGTTGATACTCTTGGTAAACTCTGGGCGTAGGTCGCAGTCACTGGAGTGCGTATCTCTTATCCATCACGATTTCACGGTGACTGGACCTGGTTTTACCACAAACTGCTTGTCAGTGAAGGCTCACTGCGCCATCCGGAGTGATGGTATATGTTCTGACTCTGGAATATCTTTTCCTTTGCTGCCATCGTCCGAAGTTGCTGGCTCAACTGTGTCAATCGACTGGAAACCAGTGGATGTGCTGCACATGCGCTGGGGTACGGTGGCGCCAGTTTGAGTGGACGGCCTTGTGGACCGGTGCTGGCTGCATTGGTACCCGTCTGCTGAGCTACTTTTAGCAAACTCTGGACTGCAGCTGCCGTCACTGGAGTGCCGTGCCTTTGTCCACTGCTTCACTGTGACTGGGTCCGGTTTAGCCTGCCAAACCGCTTCTTCTGGCGTGAAAGGTCACCGTGCCATCTGAGCGATGGGTAGGTCCCTGACCTGGAATCGTTTCTCTTTCCTTGTTGCCATCTGCAAAGGTTGGCTCGACTGAGTCACTCAATTGGAACCATAGTAAACCGCAGCTTTCGAAGAGTTGGAGTTCCGGTTTGAGGACACCCTGTGTGACCGGTGCTCGTAACGGTGCTAGTCGGAGTTGAGCGCTCTTTCACTTTTCACCGCTTGGTACTTTAACTGTAACAGGAGTGCCGTTTGGCGTCCACACATTGAATAATCTCCTACCCTGCGCGTTTCGCTCGAAACTGTTTGTCTCGAGTGAAAGGTCATAGTGCCAGTTCAGCATCCACTTTCGAACTTACCGATATTTGCACTTTCAATATTTTTCCGCCACCAAATAGCGGAGTCGATCCCGCTGGGAATGGAATCCAATTCCATGCCCATGTGAAGGTGACATGACCTTTTTGAACCTGACCTTGAAAGCCTTCTGTCTTGTCACCAGTACCTGGTCGGAGTCACAGCAGTCACAGTCGCTTGGTAGTTGGCTCAGATACTGTACCGTTGACATCGTACGGCTGAGCTCAACTTCTGGTGTCTTACTGACAAACGATTTGACTGGTGGAAAGGCACATCTCCCTCGCATCAACCTCCTCGAAACTTACCGACTCTTGGCACTCTTTGACAGTAGTACCAGTGTCAAAAGACCGGTGTGCTGTCAGCTGGGAAAGCGACTTATGGGACTTCGGCTTCAAAAAGTAACCTTGCCTTTTGAACTTGACCTTGAAGCCCTCTTCTGTCTCGAGCACCTGTCGCTCTTTTGGAGTCACTTTCTCAACAGTTAGCGTATACTTGGCTGTCACAGGAGCAGCCATTTTTGTCCACTCGCTAACAACAACCGATCTGCGTGCCAACATACTGCTTATCTCGTAAAGGTGACTGAGAGCGTCTGAGTGCCACTTCAAAGATACCGACATTTGGAACAACCTTGCGCTTGCTTCCGTCGTCGAGTAGCCGAGATCATTATCCAGTGGAACTCAGGAGTGCCGCTACGGAAGTTTGGCTTGCCTGTTTGTGGCCGCATCTTGCTTCACCAGTGCTGGTGATTATTTGTTCCTGCCGAACCACTTTCTCTCACCACCGCTTGGTATTTGACTGCCCATTGGTACAGGAGCCATTCACATCTCGCTCGAACCACGTCAGCTCAGGAGTGGTTCCCATAACCGTTTGTCTGGCGTGAGTCACCTCATTCGCATCCACTTCACACTACCGACGGTTTGGCACTTCTCTAACAGTCAAACCGCTGTCAAAGAGCGGAGTTGTTTCAGCTGGAAACGGCACTGAGGTCATCACCAGGTGGAAGGTGACATGGCCTCTTGAACCCTTGACCTTGCAATCTCTTCTGTCTCTATCACAGTACCAGTTGGAGGACTTTCACTCAGAACTTCAGGACTGTATGTCGCAGTCACCGGTGTACTAGCTCCATCAACACGTTTCACTGTCACCGCTCTGGCTGTGCCTACAAACGCTTCTCTCTGGCGTGAAGGTCACTGCGCCATCTGGTGCAATGCGTAAGTCTCCTGACCTGAACAGTCTCTTACTGCCATCTTCGAAGGTTGGCTCAGCGAGTTTCATCAATTAACCAGCGGATCACCACCCGGAGCTGAGTCACTAGCCTGCGGAAGACCCATGAACAGCTAGTCACATTAGTACCAGTTGAAGTAACCCCTGGTGAACTTCCAGGCCGTAAGTTACAGTAACCGGTGCCGTTCATCAACACGTTTTACAGTAATTGAATCCGGCTTCCTACAAACTTTCAGCCTCACTGAAGGAATACCGTGCCATCTGGCAATGATTAATTCTGAATCTGAAATAGTCTTTTCCTGCTCCAATCTCAAAGGTTGGCGGACTGCTTCATCAATCGGAACTAGCGGATCACCACTGGAAAAAGTTGGAGTACCTGTTTGCGGAAGCCGAGGACCTGGTGCTAATAAGCATTAGTGCCGTTGCTACTGACGTAACCGTCGCGATATAAGTGACTTTCGCGCAATACCATTTGCATCTTTGCAGAGAAATGCTACACCCCTGGTGTTTCACCCACGAAAGCGCTTTGTCTGGCGTGAAAGGTGACATTTGCCTCAGCACTACTTCGCAAACTTACCGACTTTGGCACTTTCTTGACGTTCGTCCCTGTGTCAAAAGACTGGAGGTGCTGTTGGCTGGGAATCCTACTTTAGATCAAGCAGCTTTAAAAGTTACATACGGCCTCTTTTGAACTTGGCCTTGCGGGACCTTCAGTCTGATCTCCAGTTCCCGTCGGAGTCACAGCGGTCACAGCTCGCCCGACATTACCTTAGGGCGCTGACTAGTGCCATTGACATCTGCGCGCTAATGAGTTCAACTTGGTGCCCTACCGACAAACGTTTTGACTGGAGTAAAGGATAACATTCCCTCTCTCCGTCCACCTCCGAACTTACTGACTTTGGCAATTTCTGTCACATCTCGTGCCGGTATCAGCACCGCGTGCTGTCTGCAGCAACTGAGGACTTCCTGCTCAAAAGCAACCTTGCATCTTTCTGAACTTGGACCTTGAGGGCCTTTTCGTCTCGAGCGCCAGTTGCTCTGGGGCTCACTATCTTCAACAGGCGGTATATTTAGCCAGTCACAGCAGTGCCATTCTGTCCACCCGCTTAACAACAACTGGATCTCAGGAGTGCCAACAAATTGCTTGTCCGGTGTGAAAGCGACAGATCCATCTGTGCACACTTCAAAGATTCCGGACATTTGGAACCACCTGCGCTTGCTTCCATCGTCGAAAGTCGCTGGAGTATCATTATCCAGTGGTACATCTGCGTTGCCACCGACAAAGGTTTGGCTTACCTGTCATCCAGGACGGCCTCAGTTTATCAGTGCTGGTGTAATGTTTGGTTCCGGTTGGAGTAACAGCAGATCGACGTGCATTGTAGATAGCCGTAGCTGTGCGCCATTCGTATCTGCACGAGTAATCCTGCGGATCGCGGCGCAAGGGCCTTTTAAATTGTTTCTCTGGGAGTAAGCGCTAGCATTTCCATCCTCACGTCCACTTCAAACTTACCAACAGTAGGCACTTCTTTAACAGTCGAACCATTGTCGAAGAAAGAGCGGAGTTGAGCCAGCTGAAAGGCCACCGTTTGTTTTTGACCGTTGACTTGCGCAGAACCTTCTGTGAAGCTGACCTCCTCGCTGCACTTGGACCGTACACCACTGTTTCCAGCATCTCGTCGCACCTGGTGCTGCTGCTTTACATCAGCCCGATAGGTAAGCCGTTACTTCTGTTCCACTGACATCTACTCGCTTGACAGCTCCTCGCTGCTGGCCGTCCAGTATAGGTCAGCAGTGGAGCGAAAGGCATCAGACCTCGATTATCCACCTTGATAGAGTACCACACCAGCAACTGTTTTAGTCTCGCTGCCATTATCAAAGGTTGGCAAACTTCTTGCTATCAATAGTACACGATTATTGCCCGGATTGAAGGTCAGCTGTCCTGTCTGAACTGCACCTTGAATGCCTGCCAAGCGTACACCTTTGAGCAGATGGTTTCCAACAGGAGTCACCTTTGCTGATAAACAGCTTGGTGGAATACCTCAAGCTATCAGCTCATCCGAACGGACACAGGGTCTCACAGTCCCAACAAAGTTTTTGTTTGCTCGAAAGTAATCTTACCTGTTGCAGGTCGACTTCAAAACGACCGACTGCGACCATTTGATACAAAGCTGGAAACCGAGTATCATCTGGTAGTCGTTCCATCCGCTTTTCACAATTTTACAGGATCTGCTGCAGTCGGACTTTAAGCCGGAGTTTTGCCAGCAGTCTCCACCATCAAAGACAGGTCTGTCTCTTGCGTTAGTCCTGAGCATCCCTTGTTTCCATACTTAGGAAACATTGAGCACGGTTGGTACATAGCGTCCATCCATGGTGTTGAGCTGGTCATTGACAGCTGCTTCATGTTTCTGATTCTCGGCAATCCAATCTGTACTTGCGCCGTTAGTATCAAAGCGACGGATGTTAACTCTGCGAGCAGTGCCGACAAAGCTTTTCCGCCTTAGGCTCATATACCACCATCTACATCAGCCCGTGCAAGCTACTAAGGCAACGGCTTTCAGCAGTGTTAACCAGCCTTCATGCATCAGCCGTCAGGGCATTTCTCCGCATCCAATACAATCGGAGCTTCTTTAGAATCAATCGCCACTTTTCTTATTTCGAGTATTTTGAGCAATCCTGTGGAGCGAAGGAAGAGTGGCTGCTGTCTCTGATCATCGGATTCCAGTACTTTTCCTTCTTCTCGCCTTTTGGTGGATAGATAGGTCAACAACTTAGGTCACCTCACCACCAAATGCAGTTCCAGTAGGCTTTTTCAACATCTTCCCTTGTTCAAGGTAAGCGAACCCGCATTCCCAGCTTGCATGTTTCAGGATTGGTCATAGCTGATTCTTCTAAAGCTGACAGTAGCCCGCACAGCAAGCTTCGGTAAATTCACTGCCTCGGCCCCCGTCAAAGACAACTACTATTAACAGTCAACCATAACGGACACAGGCTCTTCACATCCGCTGGGCCGAAATGGACGAGTGAGACTTGACGAGCCTGACACTGAGAGAAAGTCCGAAACCTGACGGACTGCCTGACCTGACACCCACACCCCCGGATAGCCTCACTGACAGGGATGGCGACGGACTCACACCCAGCTGGCCTCATCTTGGCAACCCGCAGCCGAGTCTCACGCCCCCAAGCACCATGATGAGCTGATGGAGTTGACATGGCCGAGAGTGATATCACTGAGAAAGTGAAAAATGACCTGAGAGATTTTTGACTGACTGAGCATGAGAGACGCTGAGACGGGAGAGATGTGACGGATGAGATCCCTCTGTCTGGGATCTTGACCCCACTGACCACAGGTGATGAGAACGGACGGAGGATCTGAGATGCCT
>BNJU01002882.1_pt1 | contig 99403 bp, 156 predicted proteins | sample 8539281 | NCBI WGS metagenome assembly BNJU01 (sample SAMD00202456, study PRJDB9452) | human saliva metagenome | isolation source: human saliva | place: Japan | reverse complement strand
TGGAGAGAGAGAGAGAGAGAGAGGAGAGAGATAGAGAGAGAGAGACGACGAGACGCGTCGTCCCGGACGGCCTGAGTGACCGCAACCGCGTCCGGACCAACGCAATTGTCAGGTCGACTGCCGACGCTGGGGCGCCCAACGATCGACACGAAGCCCGCGCGAAGTCCTCGGGAAGTCCGGGATTTCGATGGTCGCGGCCGCGTCCCGCGCAGGATGAGCGAGGCCAGCTCACAGCAGCCGAGGTCCGCGTCCTCCTCGTCCTGCGTCTCGGAAGTCCTCGAGTCGTCACGTCTCGCCGCCGGCTCTTCGCCCGTCTCGATGCTGCCGAGTGCCGGCGTCGATCTGCGCGAGCGTCGGCTCTGCCGGTCATGTCGGGTTCGATTCAATGCGCGTCCCCGAAGGCGTTAAAGGCCACATTCGTCGTTCTGAGGGGACCGTATGTCGCTGTCCTTGTCGTCGGCGGGGTTGTGGTCGAAGGCTGCGCGTCGGGCCGAGACGGCAGGATCGTGGAAACCTGGCGGCGTAGTCCGCGGCGCCTTCGGCGGTCACTGCGATTAAAGAGGGTGCCGGTTGCGCCGGGCAGGGGAACCCGCCCAATCGCCTTGGCGAGCAGACCACCGACGGAGTCGACAAACTCGTCTCGATCTCGCGGTCGAGGAGCTCGCCTGCTCGGGACCGGGTAACGCGCGGGCACGCGCCAGACGCCCGGCCTGACTCTTCGGTTCGATGGTGGCGGTCGTGCTCGTTTGCCAGCTCTCGCGACGACTCGAGGATGTCCTCGAGCGACCACAGGCGACACCGCTGCACTGTCGATGACGATCGCCATGTGGGAAGCGCTCGGCCCATCTGGCGCGCAGGCCGTCCGCGGGTTTACCGACGGCATGGTCTTTATGGGCGCATCATCTGCTCGGCGCATGTCGAGCTGGCCGCCCGGCCTCCCAGCGGTAGACGAGGTCCTTGAAGAACAGGATGCCGGGTGGATGTCGTCCAGACGTCGTCGCCGACGACGGGCACGCGAGAATCCGGAGCGCACGAGGCGCAGGCGGAGGGGGCGGCGTTTATGTCGATGGTCACCATGTCGGTGTGCGGCACACCATGACCTCGCGCACGAGCGTGCCTGAGGTCCAGGACGGAGCGACCATGTCGCGGTCCTCTTCTCGAAGTTTTGCCCACCGACCCCGTCGACGATTTCACGTGCAGGTCGGAGATGAGCTTGCGCGCGCTCTGCCTCGGTGGTTCTGTACATGAGGAGTACGCGGTCAGCAGTAACAAAGCGACGTGACTCAGCGGCGAGACGTGTCAGCCAATCGCGTGCCAACCGCTGGCCTTCAGGCTGCGCAGCGCCCACTGGGCGGCAAGAAGGAAACGAAAAATTGGGGCTGATCACCGCGATCAATACGCTGACGGCGATGAGGGCGACGGCCTACCACTTTGCAGGTGCGCCGACTATCGATCGTGCCATGACCGCACAGGACGACCTGCCAGAACGTAATGGTGCTAATGCAGAGATGCAGGGTGCGCTGACGGCGATCCACGAGGCCGTAGAGGACACGCGCGTGCTCGCGCTCTTTTCTCGATAGCCCGACGCCGGCCAGGGTCAGGCGTTGATGCCTGCCTGACGCGTGAAGGACGGAGGCTAGTAAGGATGACGAGGATCAGGAGCGCGACGGAAGGTAATGTTCAGGGGTCAGACGAGGCCGAGGACGCTTGAAGGGAAGATCATCAAGGCTAGAAGGTCAGAGGAGCTTGCGCTGGAGCAAGGAACATTACCGCGTTCCGCGTCGCCGCGTGATCGGTCTCAGGAGGCAGTATGCCGTGCGTGGCCAGAGCAGCATTCCCTCGGCGGCGCTGTGGCCGACCCCGGCGCCCGGCGCGCGGCGACCCTAAGATGCGTGATGTCGCCGAGCATGCCGGGAGGCGTGGGTGATCCAGCGTGCCGGGGCGCAGTTCGTCCATGGGGAAGCTCATGACGTCGGTCGGCCGGGCAGGTCCAGCCAACGCACGTGCAGGTCCTCCATCGCTCTCGGCCCGATGAAGATGATGTTGACTTCCGCAATGGAGCTGACGCATCTGGTCGAGCACGTAGTCGCACAGCGGAAAAACCTGGCTTGCTGATCTCGTAGCCGGTCCTGCTGATGACCCCGGTCGCGACGTACCCTGCGTGCGGTAGGCGTTAGGTTGCGCGTGCGATAGTGACGCGCGGCGTTTTTGTCAGCGCTGGTAGGCATCACGATTGCGCCGATCAGCCGTGGCGCAATGACGTCGGCGCTGTATTGCGGGGTGGCAGAACTGATGTCGCCGATGTCGCTGAGATGTTTTCGACGACAGACAGGCCTGAGGTCTGGCTGTTAAGCAGTGTCGACCTGAGGCGTCGCCCGTGACGACAACTTTGAACCGGCTGGAGGCGTGAAGGAATGACCTCATCTGTCCGACCGTGGTGTTTTTGGGCCTCGTCCAGGATGTGATGAAAGAGTCGCTGAGGTACGTCTACGCATATAGGCCAGGGCGCGACCTCAATGGTTCCGGCGGCCATGAGCTGGGCAGGGCCCGGGTCGATATGTCGCCGAGGGCGTCGCAGAGCGGGCGCAGGTGGCGGTCGATCTTGTCGGTGAGGAGCCGGGCAGGAAGCTGAGGTTCTCCCCGCCCGACGGCCGGGCGGGTCAAAGGTCGATGCGGCGCACCCGCCGGAGGAGGCGAACGGCCAGTCTAACATCGCTGGCAGTAGGTCTTACCTGCAGACCCGCGGGGCCGATGCCGAAGACGACTGTCGCGCGGTCAAGGCGTCCGTGTACGCCTCTGGCCGGGGTCCGACGGACTGGCGCCCGCGCGCGGAGAGGATTTCTCCGGGAGCTGCCCGAGGTCAGGCAAACGAGCAACCTGATGGCCTGCTCGACTGCGGCCGCATCCAGTGCGGTTCCGCGCCGGGCCATGCCGATGAGTCTTCGAGGAGGCCTGCGTGGCCACGACACGGCCTGGGTGCTCAGGAGATTGCACCGGTGACGAGGAAGCGGACGTGCGGGGAATCCGCGTTCGAGGGCAAGTAGGACCGGTCTGCGACGCCGAGGACCACGATCGCCCTTACGTTCAGGATGCGACGCGCCCTGTGGTGTGTGTGAGGGTGGCGCCGCGAGTGCTGTGGGCTGTGTTCTCTGTGTATATCTGCTTCATTCACGCTGGAGCTCTCCACAGGCTTCACGCCGTCTGCCCTCACGCAGTGACCGGACGCATCGGCACAGAGACGACCTTCCTCGGATGCGTGCGCGCCCAAGAACACGTGCACACGAATCGCGCCCACCGAAGAACTTCGTTTCTGCACCCGCCAAGGCTGCCGGTCACGCGCGCGTCAATGGGCGACATTGGTGGCGACGACGCGGCTGCGCTGGCAAGCGGTGATCACGGCGCGCGGGTGCCTGTCAGACGACGCTGCTGCCGCCTGCGGTGGCGGCAGGCGCTGGCGAGCCACCGACGCGTCGGCGGGCGGGTGCTCGTCACCCAGCCGCGCAGGTGTCGCTGCGCGCGCAGCGTAGGATCGCAGCGCCCGCTCGGCGAGGAGGTCGGGCAGGTCGGTTATCCCGTGCGCGGGGATCGCGTGCAGCGAACGTACGCGCGTGAGATGGTGACGCTGGTGGCGCTGCGTCGCCGCAGCGCGATCCGGAGCTGCCTGGGTGTCGCGCGCGATCGTGACGAGTTCCACGAGCGTGACCTGACACGGACCTGGCGCTGGCGTTCGCGTTGGATGCCCGCTCAGCTGCGCGACGACCCGTTCGTGGCCCTCACTCGCCATACGCTCGAGGCCCCGCGCACGGTTGATTTCCGCGCCTTCGACGGGCGAGGAGCCCGCGCGGGTCGATATTCCGGGGGATATTTTTCCGGCGGAGCTGTTACGCGCTCAGCGCCGCGCGGCGTCGAGGCCGTCGGCGCGATCGGGAACGACCGGGTGGGCGTTCGCCGCGAGTACCCGGCACGTGGCGCGCACGGTCGAGGAGACGGTCCATCCACCGACGACCGGTCCTCGTGTTCCCGCCGGCGTGGGCGAGATCGAGACGTGCGCAGCAACCTGCACTCAGGCGACGTCCGGTCTCTGATCGCTGCACTGGACAGCTCAGCGCCGCCGAGCAGGACCGTGCACTTCCCCTCGCTTCCGGACGCCGCGTCATCCTCTCCACGTCGATTGCGGAGTCTCGCTGACGGTCCCGGGCGTGTCTGTCGGTAGACGCGGGGCCGCGCGCGAGCCACGCGTTTTTACGCGGGTCGCGGCCTCCTCGCTCGATCACGGTCCGGCTGACAGCCTACACGCCTCGAGCAGCGTGCGGGTCGCGCCGCGCGTACCGGCCCCGGCGTCGCCGTGCGCGTCATGCGGATGCGGTGGACGTGGCGCGCAGGCTCGCGCAGTCCTGCGCCGGCATCGCCACGCAGGACCTGACGACGCGCGCCCAGGTGGCCGCGGGGGTACCCGGGTGAGCGGAACACGTCTCTGCTCGACGCCCACCCGCGGGCACGTGGAGGCCGCGGGCCCGCGCCTGTCCTCCCTCGGTGCCATCGACGAGGCCGCGCCACCGCTCGGCCGCACGCTGGCGTCGCCGCTGCTGGACCCGCCTCTGGGCAGGGGCCCTCCCCTGCGTCGAGCGCGGTTCTCGGGCGTCAGGCAGGCGTCGTGCCCTCCTGTCGGAGACGTGCGCGCCCGCTGACCTGGGTGCGTGGGAGCGTCGGTTGGTCGCGATGCCTAGCGCCGCAGGAGGCGGGAAACGCTCAGGCGGTCCTCGGAGCGGAGACGCAGTGCCTGGGCGCCTGGCGAAGCGCCCTGTCGGCTTCTTCCGCCGCAGACGACTTCACGTCTGTGGTGCGCGCCAGGACGCGCACGCGTACCTAGCGAGACGAGTTGGCGCTGACATGCGCGCTGGCGTACCTGAGTGGATAGCGCTGCGCCGCCCGGGGCTCGATGGGCCTCATCTTGGCGGGGCGGGTGCGGAGCTGCCGCAGGGCTCTCCTCTGAGGGTCAGGGAGTGGCTGGCCGTCGCGTCGATTGACCGCGCCCGGCCTGCGCCACGCGCGCATTCCTGCGGCTGTTCCCCCTGTCGGAGGAGGAGGACGCCCCTGGCGGCGGGCGGCACTGCTGAAACCCGCACGCAGGCCTCAATCGACAGAGGTGCTCTCGCAGCCACACGCACGCGCACCCTGGGGGCGATTCCTTGAAGGCCGCCCGGCCTCGTCCCTGAGCGAGGAGGAGGCGACCGCGCTGGTGGCCGAGCACCCGGCCGCCCACGACTCTGGGCGATCTGGGCTGGGGAAGAGCCTCGTCCCTGCGCGAGCGTGCGCGCGTCCTCCACGAGGTGCTCAAGCGATCCCCTGGCCCGATGTGTCGATGAAGTCTCGCGGGCAGCGCGATCAGTGGTCTCCTGGGCGAAGCGCCTCGCGAACGGCGCTTCATTAAACAAGGTGTCGATGCTCGACGCTGCGCTCGATGCTGCTGTGGCCGGATGCTGCGCGCCTGGATGAGCTGGCGCCGGAGGGATGCGCGATCCGTCGGGTGGCACCCGACCGATCGATTGGGCGGCGCGCACCTGTGCTCACGCTGCGCGTTCAGCGGCCTTCGGGTGGACGGACGCGCCCGTCTGGCTGACGGGGCGTGTGCCTCTGGTGCGCATCTGGACGGATCCGCAGTGGGCGCCCGCGGCGGTCACTCTGACCTGACGTCGTTTTGGCGGGGCAGTATCGGGACGTGCGCGCAACTACGCGGGCGCTACCCGAGCACCCGTGGCCCGAGGACCCGCTGCACGCGGAGGCCACGAACCGCGCCAGCGCCGGGGTAGCGCGCCACGCTCCCCGCGCCGGGCGTTTACTCGTCGAGTTTGCCGACGACTCCCCGCCCGTCGGGCGGGTTCTTGGACGGCATCTGCTAGGCGTCAAGGTCCCTGGCGGCGGACGCTCGCATAGTTGCCCGCGCAGCTGCGCGTCAGGCGACATGCGCGCACGGGGCCCAGCTCGACGACGGGCTGGCCTTCCTGTGAGCGTGACGACTTCACCGGATGAGGCGCGCGTGCAAGTGCAACCCACATCCTCTTGAAATCACCAATTTCTAGAGCCTCATGCACTCATCTAAGCGCTGACAGCGGGTTTGAACCAACGGCACGATCACTATGTGACCCTTCGCTTCATTACACCCGCCAAACGAGAGTCAGCTTTGCCGTTGCAACGTGATAATGCACACCTATCGATTGCTCACCTGCCGGAATAGAAGCCCGCACGGCGCGTTGAGATAGGTAACTTCACCACCCAAGGAGAAAACATGTCCACGAACGCAATCGAAAGCGTCGACCTGTGGTCGTCGGCGGCGCGGCAGCGAAAGTCCCTCGCGATGGAGCGCGCGACAGCGGCTGGAAGGTCGCCATGGTGGAGCGCCGTTTTTCATCGGCGGCACCTGCGCTAACGTCGCGTGCATCCCGACGAGTCGCTGGTCAACCCGGCTCGTCGCCTGAGCGACGCCGCGCACGGGACGAGGCGTTCGGCATCGTCGGCATCGAGGGCGCGCGTGGACCTGGCCAGCGCCCGCGCCCACGGGCAGGGCATCGTCGCGCCATGGTCGGCGCGCACGAAAATGTTCGCGGCCCCTGACCTGACTTCATCCGCGGCGAGGCCCGCTTCACGGGCGAGCGCACGGTGACGATCGCCCTGGAGGACGGCGGCGGCGCACGATCCGTGGCGAGCGCGTCCTCATCAACCTGGGCTCGCGTCCGGCGCCCGCGATCCCCGGCCTGTGGGAGTCCGGCGCATGGACGAACGAGAGATCCTGCGCCTCGAGGAGCTGCCCTCCTCCCTGGCGATCATCGGCGCCAGCTACATCGGCGTGGAGTTCGCGTCGATGATGGCGACGTTCGGCGTGGACGTCACGCTCATCTCCTCGGGTAATCACGTGCTGCCTCGTGAGGACGAGGACGCCGCCCGCGTCGTCGAAGCTGGTCTGGAAGCCGCCGGCGTGCGCATCGTGCCCGGCCGCGCCGAGTGCGCCTCGCGCGAGGGCAACACGACGACCCTGACGCTCTCCGACGGCTCGACCGTGTCCGCCGAGGCAGTCCTGGTAGCCGTGGGCCGCGTGCCCAACACGGACGGCATCGGCCTGGACGAGGCCGGGGCTGAGCTGACCGATCGCGGTTTCGTCGCGGTCGATGAGCACCGCGCACCTCCGCGAGGGCGTGTGGGCGGCCGGCGACTGCGCGGGCACCCCCATGTTTACGCACGCGTCCTGGTCTGACTTCCGCATCATCCGCGCCCAGCTGACCGGCGCATCCCTGGACGATCCGACGACCACCACGAAGGGCCGCACGATCCCCTACGCCGTGTTTGCCACCCCGAGCTGGCCCGCATCGGCCTGTCCGAGGGCGAGGCGCGCGAGGCCGGCCTGGACGACGTATCGCGAAGATCCCGACGGCCGCGATTCCGCGCGCCAGCACGATGCAGCTACGCGGGCGAGGGTTTCTGAGGCCGTCGATGCGAACACGCACCAGATCCTGGGCGCGACGCTGATCGGCCGAACGTCTCGAGGTCATCACTCCGTACAGGTCGCGATACGGCGGCCTGACTTACGAGCAGCTGCGCTTCCTGCCGGTCGCGCGCCCTGACCATGGGGCGAGGGCCTGCAGGTCCTCTTCGACTCCTTGCGGTAACTCATCGCGCCTTCAGGGCACGACGAGCGCGCCCGGATCTCCCGGGACCTGCGGAGACAGGGCGGGTCGAACATGATTGTCGGACCCGCCCTCGCGTATTCAGTTACGCTGGGCACCGGGTGCTCTGGTCACCGGGTGCGCTGGGCGTCCGCTGCGCTGGGCGTCAGCTGCGCTCTGCGTCAGGCGCGTCCAGCGTCAGGTGCGCTCAGCGTCAGGTGCGCCCAGCGCGGGTCGAGGCTGGGCGACCCAGCTCGGCGGCCTCGTCCCCGCCTGTTCAGCCGAGCCAGGCGCCGGAGGACGCGAAGTGCCGCCACGCGCCGTCGATGACGACCCAGCCGGTCACTCATCTGCCGGAGGGCATCGAGGTAGTACCAGGTACCGCCGTCGCTGACCAGCCGATCGCCATCACGCCGCCGCCAGTGAGGTGGTACCGACTTTTGCTGTCACGGCGGTCCAGCCGGTGGCTGCGCAGTTGCCGTTCAGGTAGTACCAGAGCCGTCAACGTCGCGGCCCAGCCGTGGGCTATCGCGCCCGAGGCGTTCAGGTAGTACCAGGTGCCGCCGTCGTTCCAGCCGGTCGCCATGGCGCCGGTCGTGGGATCGAGTGTAGCACCAGGTGCCGTTCGCGTTGGTCCCAGCCCTGGCCATGCGGCCCGACAGGTCATCCAGTGCCGACGCGCCGTCGAAGGTACCCAGCTGGTCGCCATCACGGCGTCGCCGTTGAAGTAGTAGGTGTCGCCATCGATGGTGAGCGTGCGCTGCAGGCGCAGTAGCCGTCGGCGTAGCAGTACTCCAGCCGTCGGCAGCGTTCACCCAGGCACCACCGTCGTGCGGGGACTCGTCCACGTGGAAGTGATCGTGTCCTGACGTCGTCATCGGCGCGAGAGTCCTTGTTGCGGCCTCGGCGGACACGGTGACGATCGACGTGCGGGCCGTCGCCGATCAGGTCGGTGGCCGTAGGGGCCGGCCACGAGCGTGACCTCGTTACCCGTGGAGCGCGGTGCGGTGCCGGTCACAGGCTCCTTGTCGGCGACCTGGAGACGCCGCGGTCACGGGGCCGGTGATCGTCGCGCACGTGAGACCGTGCCCGACACGCGGGCGTCGGCCAGCGGACGCCAGTCGGTGACACCGTCGTGCGAGTACTCAAGGGCTGCCGACGACCGGCTGCGGCTGGTCACTTCAGGACGGCGGCCAGGAGCGTTGACGAGAGCCAGCGCCGCGGTATTCCTCACCGTCGGTCGGCACGGCGAGGCGGTCGTGGTGTAACCTGCCTGCGCTTCTTGAGCAGCGCGATCGTCTCATCGGGTGTGGTCCGTGGATCTGGCTTTGATCAGCGCGGCAACGCCCGCGGCGTGAGGGAAAGCCATCGAGGTGCCCGACAGGTAACCGAAGGCGGATCCTTCTTCCAGGTCGGCAGGGTCGACCAGATGCGCGAGCCGGAGCGGCACGTCGACGTGAGTTCTTGCCGTGGTTGGAGAACTGGAGCGCTCCAGCGTCACGTAGCCGGATCGGTGCCGGTGGGCAGGGCCAGGGCGGACACGGAGACGACGGAGTCGTTGAGCATGGCGGGCATCGTCCACGCCGCCGGCCACGTTAGCGCTCGACCGCGGCACCCTCGATCGTCGTTGGGCGAGGCCTGTCAGTCGTCGGGTTGTCGGGTCGTCGTTGTCGTTACCTCGGCGGCGATGTTGACGACGTCGGTTCTTCGCGCGTGATCGCGCGCGAGGCGAGCCTCGAGGCCCGCAGCCCTGGGACCCCTCGGTGGGCATCCAGAAGGCGTAGGGTCCGCAGTAGCTGGAGTTCGTCACGTCAATGTCGTGCTCAGCAGCCCAGTCGAACGCGCAGGCCACGTACCCGGGTAGAAGGAGCCGGCCTCGTTCGAGGTCTTGATCGCGACGATCGTGGCACCGGGGCCACGCCAGTCCACGCCGACGCGTTGTGCGCGGCGGCAATCGTGCCGCGACGTGCTGCCGTGTCAGTGGTCATCCTTCCAGGCGCTCGGGTCCTGGTTGGGGATGATGCTTCACCTGGCAGCCCACCGAACGCCGAGGGTCAAGGTTGTCGCTCAGGGTCCTTGTGGTCGGGAGTCGATGCCGGCATCATGACGCCGACGGTGACCTTCTCGCGGGCACGTCGACCTGCTGGGCATCAATCGCGCCAATGCGACGGGCACAGGCGTTGGCGTTGCGCCTCGTCGAGGGTGAAGTCGTTGAGCTGAGAGTCGGCGGACAGGCCGGTCGTGTGCGTGCCGGCGGCGTCAGCGACCCGCGTTGGCCTCAGAGGTGGTGTTCTGGAGCGCTCGGCAGCCCTCGTCGCCGGTGACCGTCTTGTAGCGGGTGGGGCCAATCGACTGGTAGAGATGCCGGCGTCGACGAGGTTCCCTGCCGAGGCAGCGAAGGCGGCCTTCACCGACTGGACGAAGAAAGTGTTGAATTCGGGGTGCTGCCGCCAGCACCACGCCGCTTTCCGAGGCCTTGGAGACCGGCCGTTGAAATCGTGGCAGGAGGCGTCGGCGGTCAGGTTGACCGCATAGTTCATGACCTCGTCCCTGGGCGCGAGCCTCAGAGGTAATCCCAGGGGTGCCAGCCGCATACGCGGGGGCACCGAACGCGGTGAGCGTGACGCCGACAGCGAGCGCCGCACCTCCCGCGGAGTGGTCTTCCATGAGCGTTGATGCATCATTGTTCCTCGTTTCGTTCTGATGGGGACGCGTCTCCGGGGGCGTTCCGGATGGCGCCTGTTGAACCATGGTGTCAAGGTTGTCGACAACTCTCCTAGAGGGTTTCACATTTTAGAGTCGCGACCTTTTGGTGAAGAAATGATGGAGGCAGGCGCCTCGAGCGATTGTGGACCCTCCCTGAGCGCCTACCTGGCAGACATGGAAGCTTTGCCTTAATTCGACCCTACATTCTATTGGACAGCTATGTGGGCCACAAATTAACCCTTGATTAAATCATATGTTACGACAAGGGTTTTCCGGCGATTGCTTGTATTTTCGACTTTGCCAGACAACTTGACAGTTGCGCATGACCTATCGCGACAGCTAGCCAGGATCAGAGACGATAGTCGCACGCGAGTGATGGAGCACCGTTAGCTGCAAATGTCAGCGACAGCAAAACATACCGGAGTTACACCCCATGCGGAGAACGATATGCCCGCTCTTACTCAAGACACACAGATCCACTGAATGTGAGACGAGTCAACCGACTTTGAAGAAGGCAAAATAAGACACGCGGAATACGACTAATCAACACGAAGAACAATGGGATACGAAGACAAGTTCAATTAAACAACGGAGACACAACATGCAAATAAATTGCTCAAATATCGAGAGACTTACCGAAGCCGAAATACCTCACGACAACGATACACAAATACAATTACACCATCGGACTAAAGCTGCACATAATCAGAATCATTCAAGCTCGCATCCGAATATGACGATACAACACTAACCGAGTGGGCACTACGTCAGACGCCACTACGCACGGGACGATCAGCTAGCGTCGATTTCACCTATACAGCCTACCGACCAATACCCGCGCGAACTGATAATACCCGATGAAGAAAGGACGCGTACAGGAGACTGGAGAAATACTGTAGCCGACATCATGAGCACACAAGAAGAGTATAGTACCCTCGGTCAAACAGTTCGACCGATGACAAGAACATGTCCGGTCAGGGCGTCGATCGTAGCATACAAACTTAAGACGCCACCACGCCCCAAACCGATGACCGAACTCACTTCATCGAAGTAAAGAGCTCACGGCAGAAAAACAGAGTGGCGCAGTCTCGAGAAAGCGAAACAGGACTATCGCAGAAACCTCACTAGACGCGTTTCTATCGGTTGACAAAGCACGCCGCAGAGCGATGATGCTAAATGATCTGATTACAGTGAAAACGATTAGGAGATTTCAAGACCCGAATGCGGCGGACTTCCAGGAAACCAACGGCTACGCAATCGTGGTATCGATAGACGACATGCAGGTCACCATCGACCACCACAATACTAAATTTAAAAGAAAATGACGAAGAGCCCATGTGTAGTATACCGCACAATTAGGAAACCTGATCGACTCAATTTACGAAAGAGCACAATGACCTGCGAGACTATGCGGAAGCGAGGTGACTGAGAGCAAACGCGCGCGCTAAAGTTATGAGAACTATCAGTGACCAAAGCTACAACACCTCAGTCCGTGAACTCGATGCGACTAAAGCTTTCACCAGTTGTATCGCAACAATGGCCGTTACCTAGACGCGAAAACACTAGGGGCAGTGACACTGAGCCACATATAGCAGACCTGAAGAAAGTCGTTGAATTCTGACGACGGCATCGACTTACGAAGAATATGCGCAAAACAACGATGGGTACTGGATTTTCGCAGCGTCAGCATACTAACACCACGGTAGTACAATTGTTCGTTTAAATAAGAGTCTAATAGCCTGACATCGGGACCAACGCAGCTATTTCATAACTATTTTAAACATATACTATTACAAGACGAAAAGCACAGAAAGCTTACCTGCCTACACAGCTCGTCCGCAAAATACGCTCGAAGACGAGTTTTTCGCAAAATTCTAAAATCTTGGAGAGCACTGTTGAAGAATGCTCTTCAGTTAAACAGCTGAGCGTCATTCCGAACTTCTACCAGAAGCTGTATAGCACGATGAATTGGTCGGTGACGCATTCCCAAATTCTTTGACGGTGCAAAGCAATCTCACTAAGACGGATTGCGCGCGGACAGAGTGATTTCTACATAAATGCCAACGGCGCTGTCAAAACGAAAAAGTTATGAACTGCTAGCGCGCACGCATACTTGCCCAAAGTGCAGGAAGGCGATACATGGACACTGATGACAGCGGCGACGAAGTATGGCGAAAAATCTAACGAAACATCTATCGGATATCGCCGACTATATCAAGAACGTCCGATGTTAGAAGTTCTAAGAAATACAACATTTACGAACGATCAACAGAGCTAGCATCTCCGTCATAACCAGAGAAACCAGCATATCTGAGTTTCGCCACGATCCAAACTTTAGCATCAAACCTCGACCTTATCGTGTTTTGAAGCTCACCTCAATTGGCGATAATAGCCGAGGTGCCATAACTTTTGAATTGCTAGCTAATCTATCGATATCACCGCCATCACGTACCAATGGATTCTTATATCGGCTGCTAGTGTCAAACGCTTCATCAGATTGCAGAGTGGGCTTTTTCGACGCCTCACTTGAGGTACAGGAGAAGTCACTGACCAAATCGGTCGTACGCATTAAGGACACAGAAAGAACCAGCATTACATACTACTTGAACCCCAATGTCAGAGGTGAAATTCGAGGCTAGAACTTCAAATGATTATCACCCACTAAAACAAAAACTGCAACGGAGTTGAGCGACGTATCCTGATATACTTCCCGATTCCGAATATGCAGCTACGATCTAGGATTATATTATGCGAACTTGCTTTGCCAACTCGCGGAAGTCTCCACATATGTTTCCCCAAAACCTCTAGCATTCGGAAAGCTCAGACGATTTTTCCCATTTTGAACGCGATCAGCACACTTTCAAAATTGCAGGACAATGACAATGAAGATGAGTGCAACAAAATCACACATTTGTTTTGCCAGCTACGGCAACGACCAGAGTTTATCGATGGAGTTCAGGCAGGCATTCTTCCACATTACGTGAGATCTACCGAGCCCACAATGCAGTGTTGTCATCTTCCGCAGCAACATACGCCCTCGACCGTGCTTAAATGCACCAACATTGAGCCAAGGTGTCAATCTCCCACCCAAATGCCGTTATAGTAACGGGTTTTGATCTTGGCAGAAAAGTGATGACACCACGTGACCTTCAATACTTTGAGAGGCCGTGCCGGCAGAAGCGACATCACACTGGAGGCAGTACTTTTAATTTTAACACACGTCGGAATGTTTCCGCTGGGCGTATCTCGTCAAACCAGCATAGTCTTTACGTTGCGAGAGCACATCTATGGTACGTCTCTATTTCAAGAAGATCGTCGCCACTAATACTCTAAGCCAGAACATTAACCATTAAGCACCACAGTCGTCGCCGACATCACTTTTGAAAACATTAGCGATCAGATAGCCTCGAGAATAAAACCATTTGAATATTATCTCAACCAGCTTGGGACCAGGATACTTCAAAACTGCAAACCCGCTTAACGAAGACTAAACCTGCACTTCCACCATCGAAAGCTACCGCGCATGACACCATTCACGAACCACTGATTGACAACAACGTCACTAAGCTTTGTAGCTCTACTTATGCACATCATTTGGCCTCGGATTTCGAAAAGGACAGCACTGTAAGCTGCAAGTAGCTTTCAACACAACGCTGGCAAATTGATCTCCACCAGAGCTATATCTCTATCAGCGGCTTTTATTGGCTAAAGACCCAACTAGACAGAACTTTAGGTACTCAATCTTCGAATGGATAAGCTCTTCAGTAATTTCAACCTTCGCTACCTCCGATCGCAGAGATTTCAATATCCTTGTTTCAGCTTTACACACACGCAGGCGCTGATTTATTCTCGCTGAGCTTTGAATTGGCGGAGGTTCAGTCGCACCATCCCTGCTGGCCGACGGCGACAGCATCAAGGACACTCTTCGACACAATCGCTCGGTTCAGACAGGGCTAGCGCGAACCGAAATGGCAGCCAAAAGAGCGCACGACGGGCCGACACTTTGCGAGCATTGAAAGTCCCTGCGAAACTCGCCCGCTTATCATCTCAGAATATTTTGTCTCGTGTAGTAGACGCTCGCGCAACGAGTGAATCAGAAGATCCTCCCGCATCTCGTAACAGATGCTTCGCACGTGTCAGCATCGCACGGCAAGTGTAAGCGCACATACACTGACGAGGTCCAGTTCCAGAGCGAGTGTCTACAATGGTCAGAATGATAGCCAAAGATCTTCGAACATTGCTCGCTTCAGAATGTTATCTCGAACTCCGGCGAGTTTCTAAGTCTTTCTTCGAGTCCACCAAATCCCGAGTTCGTTCTTACGCATCTTCGTTACCTACAGACCGTCAGAAACAAAGACCGCCATGGCCTCGAACGCCCATATCTCACCTCTTAGCATCTCTTTGAAATCTACCACGTCAGCCAATCATGCGTACAGCGTCGGGCGAGATGCTACCTTGACAAAGAGCTCAACTTACTTAGATCGAGTACTCTTTCTTGCCATTCGTTTTCACGTTCATCGTCGGCACCTCAGGTGCCGACACCTTTGCGGGCGTTTTCTGGCTCCTTCACAATTGGGGGTGTAGTTGTCTGAATCCTCCTGTTTCGAGGAGTGCTCGGGCGATGGAGTTGAGAGGTTTTCGCAAGTCCCGAGCGTGATCCGCGCAGGTGCTCGAGGCGTCCGCCGATCGCTTCGGTAGGGCCGCGTCGCTGGTGTGGCGGTTGACAGCAGGCCAGGATGTCCCGGTCGAGGCGTCTGAGTGTCCTGCCCAGCGTGATGAGCTCGAAGCCAGGCCCTCGGTACGCGCGCGTAGAGCGTCAGGGGTGATGATTTCGCTTCGATTGACGCTCCTGCGCGGCCGTGTCGGGTGTGCAGGTACTCAATGATGTTCTGGCAGGCGCCCAGGTGACCCTCAAGGGCGACGTAGTCGTCGCCGGAAAACAGGTCGAGGATCTGGTACCGCTGGCCCAGGTGAGCAGGAAGGATCTGCGCAAGCATCCCGCGGGCCTTGTAGAGGGGATCTGGTGGCCCGACCGCGCCGGTGGTGAAGTTCTTGCTGAATGCGCCGCACAAAATCATCGAGAGCATCACCGGCCGGGCGCACGACATGGAAGGATCCATGACCGCCCTCGCGCCGGGAGTTGTTCAGCGGCTGCGCCTTTAAAACCCTGAATCCATCATCGCGACGATCTCAATATTCTCGCGCGCGACGTATCAGCCGGAGCCGTTTGAAGAACTGCCGGGCGGGTCCATCTGGCCGGGTGAGTAGGGGCCTGTGATCTCGATGGGCGTCGGTTCATATGACGGTGACGAATTTGTCGTCGTAGGGGGTGGGCGCCACGATGTTTATCACCTGATGACGCGCGCTTCATACCGGTCGTCGGATCGAGAGCTCCTTCGCCGTGGCAGTGTTAGCGGCTCTTCCGGGACACAGCCAGAGCCTGCATGCGCGCCACCGTCAAATGTGACGACCAGTTCAGGTGAGTTCAGCGCACCGTCGCCCGTGAGAGCCGGCGCAAGTGATCACTGCTTGACTCATCCTACGCCGCACCCACACTGGTAGCGCGCATCGCTTCATGCACCAGACCAGCCTGATCACCAAAGCTCACGAGCTGCCCCGGCACCTGCCGACATCACCTTATCCTCACCTGTAATATGCCAATGGCATGGTTCATTAAAGCGGCCTTGCCTACCAGCCGAATATCTGCGGCGTGAACGCGTCAGTCAGCGATCAATGGTGGCGGCCAGAAAGTTGAATCTTCGATGATGGTGAGAATCATCATCGGAAGACCGTTCTTCGATGAGTGTTGAGGCATCAGCCCGCGATGAGGAGCATTCGGTATAGTTTGTAGCGTGTGTTTCGCAAAGCGTCTTCCAGTTCGATGATTCCGTTGATGGCTTCCGGTATGTTAAGGCTCCAACAGCCGAAGCGAAGAAGTCCATTTATGCAGTCTGACCGACGTAAGGCGATTTCGGTGATGGACATGCCGGTGTTTGATTAAGAGTGCTGCGTCACCGCGGCCTGGCTTGATGGAAGACGCGTCGCGCACTTTGCTGGCGCGCAGTAGCATCTCTGACACGATATGCGCCTTCATCGCCGGAAGGCTTCCCGCCGGAGTCGTTCTGCGACGCTCGCAGAGCCGATCACGCGAGGCGTGACGGACCTGATAGAGATCGTCTCGCGCCCGCGCGTGACCGGCAGTCGTTTTGCTGGATGCGGCGGTACCATCATGGGCATCGCCGGCGAGCTTGATCGATATGGCAAACAGGATGAAGCGCCCGATTGGTCGAATACGTGCGTGAAAATGGCCCTGGAAGGATCCAGTGTCGCGATCTGACATACCGGAGGAAGTTTTCGCCGCGCTCGCCAGCCAGTTTCTTGCACACGGTTACAGGACCTCCTGGACCAGATCCAAAGCGCCGTGGATGATCCTCCCTCGCGCCAGCCGACGGGATGCTGGCAGCCGCGGCCCCTGCCATGCCTAGTCCTGCAGCACACGTCGTCAACCCCAGGCACCCGCAATCTCGAGAAACTGGCGAACACTGATGCGGCTTGCAGACACGGCTTGATATGGGACCACGAATCTTACCGGCTCCTAATCAGTGTCATAGCCTCAGAGCAGTGGCAGGCTCCTCGAAGCGCAATCCGCCGACCGCCCGCGACGCCTCCGAACAATCAGGCGCGCCCTGGGAGCAATCAGCTGTCTGCCCCAGTGAAAGTCGGCAAAATCGCGGCACCGAGCGCTGACCGCGGGCCCCGCCCAGGCGCCACGATCACCGCAACAGTACCACGCTGACCGAGCACCGACAACCGGCATTCGCCAGCGTCGCACGACCCATGACGAGCACCAGAGCATCTGGGGTGCGAACGCACTCATCAGATGGAAGTCCTCCAAGTCGACGAGTAGATCACACCGATCAGCCAAACGATCGTTACGCAGAGCAGCGGCAGGTAGTGAGACATTGTCGAGGTCCTGACGACAGCGCGGGGAAGTCCGCTCATCATCAAGCGACCTCGACCCCCACCTGGCCACGACACGCCCAACTCGCCTTGGCCAACACCTTTTTGCCACACCCCTCAAATGAAGAGCCGTTTTTCGCTCCACGATTATTCTGAACCTCAAGTCCTGCCGGGTTTTACAGCAGTTTCAGAGTGTCGCACGCTGGCAGCACGTCCCTCACCCGCGGGCGCTGAAACAGAGGCGAGCCAGGCATCAAACCACTTCTTACGGCTGTCGTGGTCACCGAAGCCGCTCCGGAACATTCGAAAAGTACGTCCAGCCAACTTATTTTCATCAAACTTGTTTCGCCCGACTGGCTTATCACCGATCGACCTCTGAAGATTGCGCCTCAACGATGGCACTGCGGTTTTAACTCCGCAGTCAGTTATCCGTCCTGAGCCGCAGGTGCGGTCTGCTTACGTTAATGCCGGTTTTGCTTCGCGTAATTACAACCCCTGATCACAGTGTCGATATCTGCAGCTGTGATTCGGTGCGCAACATCTGTCACCACCGGTATTCATGTATCACCAAGTCTACTTAACCTTCGCCATTCAAACGCCCGAGCGCCACACCTGGGCACCACCGGTCGTGACCGTCTCCAGCACCAGCCCATCAACACAGTCAGCACTTACTGGTTTCACCGTCCCATGCCGCTGGCAGGCAGCCCTCCCCTACTCAATTTGTCTGCGCACTGGTGCCACCCAGTCCGTCAACGATGAACGGAATGCTACCCACGACCGGTAAACCCACGTCCCTCTTCGACGGATGCCGCCTATCCTCTCCTCTTCCACCAGGGCATCCAGGCCTCGATACCCACTGAAGTGGCGGGTGGGCGAATCAGGCTCAAAGCTGCTCCGGCGTTCCCATGCGGGTCGACGAGGAAGCATTGTCTTGTCGTCGAAAACACGCACGATGGTGAACTCGGCCAGTTTGCGCACAGGACGCCCGTGATTGCTGTTGTACACCACGATCTTGTACAGCCAGTACGCGAATAAAGGCGACGTTACTGTGAGCAAGCAGGGGCTGCACGCGGCGTCGCAGCGCGGGGTCCACAGGTCGCGAAGTTGAAGATGTCCGAGGGAGGGACCGACCTCGCAGGAGGGTATTCCATGGAGATCCAGAAGACGCAGAAGAAGGAACCAGATCCACTGGCCCTTCGCCCACGTGAACGCCGCGAATCGTGCAAGGCGTGTTGCGGTGCTGAAAAGGTACCACGTGTAATCAGCCAGGGGAGTTGCAAGAACGCGTGGTTCCACAGTCGTAGCGCATCACCCACGCCACACCATGTCCACCCAGATGAGCCGCACGGAGCTTCTCCCGGTGAGGTCACGAGATCTTGCCCGCCCGCATCGTGATGATGTTGAGCAGGCCGGGTTGCGCAGCGGACAGCAGGTTCAATACCTACTAAACCGTGCGGAAGCTCAACTTGCCGATTCTGACGTGGCGGGCGGACAGGCTGGCGGCGACGTCGGTATCACTGCTGGGAGGCAGCTCGGCGCTCACCCCGGCCTCAGCAGTGGCCCGTGATCGTCGGGATCGTGTGCGCGTCGTTGACACCCTTCAGGCACCGCCAGTCGGCGCCGTACGGTAGTGTCGAATCCGCGCGAACCAGATCGTCAGGTCGCAGATGTTGGCTCATGATGTTGATGCACAGGTCATCCACAGGGCCACGCCCAGCCAGATCGCGTACCTGTGCGCCTTGACGGGTTGCAGCTGCGCACACCAGACCGTGCCCACTGCGTAGGCGGGTGAGGATCAAGTGGATCGCGGCATTGCCGAACGGAACCAATTCACCATCGGCAGTCCCGTGATCCACGCGTAAGCATGAGGGCGATGTCGCCGACGGTCTGCTGGCGGCAAAGATCGTCCAGTTCACCGGTTATTCTCCATGACGGCGATTCATGGCGAGCACCAGCAGCCAGATGAAGCACAGACCTGGGGAGTCCCAAGCTCCATTATCCACGGCATTTCGAACGCACAAACTGGCCAATAGTTGTCATTATCATAACCGGGAAACACCAACCTAGTGTGTGGGTTCACCGTCGAATTTCTATCGTTCCGGGTTCCCCACGGCCAGCAGCGCCAGCGCGGGCGCCCGTCACCGGGAGGAGGACTCACGCCCACCGTCACCCCTGCGCCGCCGGCCTGACCGTCTCGCCGCGCTCCTGGAGGCATGGCCGCCTTCAGCCAGCCGAGCGGCAAGGCCACGCCTGAGAGCAGGCCCAGACTACCTGCGACGACCCCATCGACGCCAACTACGACAACGCCACTCGACCCACGCGATCACGACGACGCGCCCGCCCACGCGGTGTGGCGCCCGCCAGATCGGCGCGGAAAGTCCGGATCCTTCCCTTGAAATTGATGCGTCTGCGCCTGCCCTTCTTCAACTCCCACGATCCGTGAGGAGTTCCAGCAGCCCGACTCGATGGTGCCCGGCGATATCGCGGCCTCGACTTAATGGCATGTCGATGGGAGGGCGATCGTCGTGCCCGGCAAGGTTACTTTGTCCAGTGGGTCGACACGAAGAACCCCGTTCAAGGCGCCTGGCCCTACGCGTTCCTGCGCTTTCCCGATGACGAACCGCGGGCCGCCTGCGCTTCTGGTTATGGTGCCCCTGTCGGTGGGCGCACGCGCTCGATCAACCACCGGCGCCCGGCCGCGAGCCCGCCTCCCGCCAGCGAAGGCCCTGAACCGGTGAACATCGAGTTCTCATCGGCGGGTGCAGACCCACCTGTGGAAACCTCTACGTCAAGCGCGTCCTCGAGTTCGCGAAATATGCACTGACGGGCCGCCTACGCGGCATGCTGGGCGGCGTCAATTTCGCACGCCCGCTGGCGCTACGATGGCACCCCTGTTCGACGAGCATCCTTTCACCCAGTGGTTCTGCTACGGACGCAGTCCGCCCGGCCGTCGCCGAGATCCGCCTCGCCGTCACCGACGACCCTCCTGGCCGCCGACGGGCGCGAATGGTCAGGGCGAGCGAGTCGACGTTTCCTACTTCAGCTACGGCGCAGCCTGCCTTCTCCCGGGAGTGACAGATCCGCCAGAAGATGAGCGCACCTTACCTGCCCAATTGGGGAGGCTGGAGCAGCGCTGATGGGCGGTATTCCTCTGACCACCCGACGCTCTTTTCGAGGTCGGCCAGTGGGACTACGTTATTCTCCTCGTCGTCGCGCGTTCTCGCGGGCGCCAGTTATTGGCCCGGCGCAATAGCGTGGCGGTCCGCGCTCTTCGTGGTCGTAACGCATCGCGCTGACCATCTTCCGGTGCTGCACCCGACGGCGGGACGGCTCGCGGGCTGGTTCCCGATCGCAAACAGTACGGCGCTAGCGGGTCCCTCGTTCCCGTCGCCCGCAGGTCTTCTGAGGCTGCGCTACAACCGCTGGCACTCATCATCTCCACTCCAGGCGATCCTCGCGGTGAACACGCGAGGCCGTGGTCCGCGACTCAGTGCCACGGGGATTCACGGGGTGGATCCCGCCCAAGGATGGTCACGTGGGGCGGCCGTGGAACATCACGAACGCGTCGGGTGACGGAAACCTGCTCGCCATTCCGGATGGGTCGGGACTCGTGTCCAAGGGCAAAGAGCGCTCATCTGGGGCGACCTGACGATCGGGTGATCACCACAGACCTGTGGGAAATTCGCCATGTGTGTCAACTGCTCGGCGGACCGAGCGGTACCGGGCGTGGCGCTGTTGGCCTCGTGCACGATCCCCGCGCCCAGTTCGCGAGGCGTGGATCCAGTACTGGGCGTACACGTTTCACGTTTGGTCGTCGTGCTCACATTCCCGCACTACGCAATTATCCACGTTCGCCCACCGCAGCGCGCACAAACGGGGCGATGCTCATCCTCCGCGCGCTGTCGCCCTCGTGGCGAACGTGTAAGTGTTCGCGGCGCACGTGCGCGCATTCGATCGTTCCAAGCGGCGCAACCCACTCACGCAGGAGGTTCCACGCCGAACGAGCGACAACGCCTGCTCGGGTCCGCGACCCGGCATCCGAGGAAGACAGGAGCTCATCGCCGCGCGCCTTCTGGCACGTGACGCCGGACAAAGCGGGCTCACAATCTGCGGGCAGGTAACAGCAGCGACAGGTGCGCTGTCCTCCGATCGCTTGCAGTGTCGGAGGGCAGCCACAGCCATCGTTAGCGCATTCAGCGCCACGAGCCCGAGTAACGGGCTATCAGTTCTCCAGAAACTGTGGGACGTGCTCATCGTACATGAACAATGAGGAGTTCGCCGCCACCGCTCAAAATCAAGACGATCAGCCCAGAACGCGTCCAGATTGGTCGATGCCAACCACGAGCCGCGCGCCCGGATCGTTCTCATCATCGAGATGCGAGTTCAAGCGCGTGCTCGTAAGACATCGGACTCGTCGTATCAGCAGTGCTCGGTCACGCACGAAATGTTTGCGCTGGCGCGGTAGATATGACATATCCTCTCGCGCACGGTTGCGTACGCGTCGGAACGACTATCGATTCCTCGCGGGTGTTAACGTTCCATAAGTGGCGCTGAGAGTCTGGCATCCAAACGCATTTCGTGACGGCTGCCCCATTCCCCCACCGGAGGGCGGTTGACGCGGAGGCGGCAGCTTGGTCAGGTCATACCGCGCTCAGCCATCAGCCCACGCTGAATCTGCCACCGTCACTAACGAACTTTCCATGAAGAAAGACGTCACCTCATACAAATATCGTATACGAAATTACGCCACGCATGGCGACCAATCCCATGGGCCTTCTTCACTGGCTGACGAGGCCGAAGGGTCGCGGCTCCGTGCGCACGCTTGTGCGGCCGAGGAAGAACGTGCATGGTGATTACCAGATGCGTATTCTTGATGTTTTGATGTCGTTCAACACCTGAAACGTAGGGGCGCGCCTGGGCGGGGAGTTGCAGGGCACCACCGTGGAGTTGAACAGCGATGGTTCCGCTGTTCGAGCGTCCTGCGACCGAGAGGACGAGAGCGGCCTTTATGAACAGGCCCTGCGTGGCGCATGCTGCGGCGCAGATGGGTTTATCGCTCCGAGGCCAGCGCGGCGCCTTGCGAGCCCGGGCGCGCGCCCAGGCTCGGTTGCATCGTCGAACCCTTTCATCAGCGGATGGCGGTCTACGGTGTCTGCCGGCATGCCGCTCCCAAAGGTTCACATCAACGTGGTCGCCGAAGGCGGTGGCACGGGCAAAAAACCCAGCGTCGCGGCCCTGACGCGCCCGCCAAACCCCAGACCCAACCGCCACGGCCTCAAGCGAACCGCACGATGTCATGGCTACCAGATCGGTCGCCCAGATGGAGTCCCCTGCCCTGCCCACGCGGCGCACACCTATGCCAAACCTGAACTCCTGCCAGCCACAGAAACACCGAACGAGGGGCAGAGCAGCTGCAGAACACTACCTCGCACTTTGACATACGCATGGGAGACTGGAGACACACAACCATTATCTGCTGACATGTCATCCCTCATCGAAAGTTCATGGATAGTATCAATGATACGATGGAACGTTACGCGAATGGATGGACCCATGGATTGGAGTCGCTGGTCACCCACTCAAAAATCCAAATCAATTCACCAAATGGTACGGAGTTTCTGAACAGTTTTGCCTCGTTAGTATCGTATTGAATCATTCATACTAACGTGTGAACAGAATACCGCGTCCAGCAAACATGCCTAATCCACATCACCGTAATGACTTGGTCTGATTATCGCCAAGAGACACAAGGAAGGATCGCTAGTGCGACAATGAGTAAGAACCAACTGATGCATTTGAGCTGCTCTGTCGCAATTGACCCGTTTGCGATCATTGCCCCAACAGCCTGTGGACATTCGCTGCACGATATTCCGGATACTGATGGCAGCTATGTCGATTGCCATACCGTACACATCAACGTGATCCGGCGACAGAGCGGGACGATACCGGCGATAACTTAACGATGATGCTTGATGACGACGGATCGGAAGCGACAGGTTCATCCGAAAAGAAGTGCGACATTTCTCCGGGATTATGTTTGGCTATCACCGAGAACTCTGTTTCCAACATCCGGGCCATATGATGTCTCTACCTACTGAGAGATGCGACGACCCGCCACCCACCGCAAGTGACCCTAGTGGAACCACCGTCGACACGACACCCCTACACGCCGCCGTCTCCATCCGCGCCGACGGAGCAGTAAATCTACAAGGGCCCAAGAACAGTCTTAAGGCCATCAAGTACATTCCTACGCCTGTCTCAGTCACCAAACCTCAGCAATTTAAACCCAGCACAATGGTTACCCTCTTCGGTCAGCAGGTCAGCCAAGACCTTCAAAGCACCAACTACGATCGTGGACTGGGCGATGGCACCCCATTATCTGAACACCGCTCACTGAATGCTACATGAGGCGCATGGACCGCACACCCTGGCTGATCCACTACTACACCATCAACGGTGTGCCCACGCCGACGTAATCTTACCCCAACGCCACCTGCACCATCAGTACCCTGACCACCACGTGGAGCGGTATGCCACCAACCCCTTCACCGGAGAAACCTGAACCATCAACGGTCTGGTTACCACCAAAACAACAGGCCCTTCCCTGGGCCACCTCACCGTCTCCACACCGAGCCACCTGGAAGAAAACAGTGCTACCAAACCGTCACCAGTTATTACATGCACTGTGCTCCCAAAAATTTCTGCATCAATCTGGCTACACGTCCTCCGACGACAGAACGCAGAATCAGCCAATAGCAACGATTCCAAAGACAACCATGAAGACGCACACCGAACATGTGTGCAGATTGTTGAACAACCCACGCGCACCGCACCACGGCACGCAACGTACAGGTTGTCGCATGGGGCCGCACGAGCATCGTGGTGGCCCGGCCCCTCAGCTATTACGGTGCCGCCGCATACACACTCGATCACTGTCAAAACGCCCACGCGCATCAAACAACGCTTGTCGTCAATCCAACGAGTACCTGTCACCATAGCGCCCGACGACGACAAGAGACAATAGCCTGCCCATAGTTGCTCAGCCCACCTGACAGGCCTGATGCCACCTGAACGGCGCACGCCCGCCCGCCACCAGTACCACCCTGATCTGATGGCCAGGCGCAGGCCTGCGCTCAGGCGCCTGGCCTGATTGCGCCTGCGCTTGCGGCGGTGCGGCTCGATTCAGCGAGGTTATTCAGTATCGATGCGGAAGGTTTGTCCATGCTGAGAGCAGACGAACGACCCCGCAGCGTCGGTGACGTTCTCCGGGTGCCGCGAACGCGATCGTCTGCTTGCCCAGTTCGCCGTCCACGCCGCTCGGTGCGGTCGCCGGATCTGGCGTCCATCAGCAGGTGTGGACACGGGCGGCTGGTTATTGGTCCATCGCCGGGATGGCTGCTCACGAATCACGCTGGTAGGGCGCCGTGTCGGTGGGCGAGGCAGGAATCCTTTGATCGGCGGGTTATCCGTTGATACCGCCGGTTCGCGTCCACGATGGAGATCACGTCCGGACGCGGCGTAGTCGAGTTTTGAGCCTCGCGGCCCGCTGCTGCGCCTCGCCCGGCATCCGTACCCTGGATCCGCGGCGCGAGAGCCGTCATGATTCGTGATCAGCCGCCTACGCAGCCCATAACATGTACCGTGTATGCCCGTCTGACGCGACTGTTCGTTGGATCGCCGCGACGTCAGCGTCGATCACGCGCAACGGACTAGACACCCGCTTCCGCAATCGCTCCGCGATCTGCGGCCATCGCGCGCCTGTCGACCCCCATCCACTGAACCGTCAATGCCGTTGATGTTGCGGGATACGGACCTGTCAAAATCGACTCGCCATCAGGTTTGGTGACTGTCGAAGCTGTCCGCCGTGATGCTGACCGTGACGTAAGGCGCGCTTGACGTCCGCCTGCGTGTCGAGGGCTCGATGGCCTGTTAACACTGTCCGTAGGCGTGTTCGGGTAGACGCCCAGTGCCGTCGGATTTCACGACGCGGCTACCGGCCCGTCCGATGTGGCGCCGCCCGCACCCGCTGGCCTGCCTCGTCGACGGGCACGGAGCGGCCCGTTACCGCTCACCGGCAGCCCGACGGGTCGGCCTCGACGGAGTGGAAGGAAATGCCCGACTCGAGCGCCACGCCCAGGTCGCCCGCGAACGGGCGAACCCGACTGGACGAAGAACGCGCCGAAAGCAGGCACTGCGCCAGCACGAGCGCGCCCAGGACGAGGCCTAGCGACCGCGCGCTGAAGGTGGCCTCGTCTGTCCCGGACGTGAGGTTCACGGCGTATGGTTGGCGTGGCAGCTGGTGCGCCTGCAGGTCTGGCGGAAACGATGCCCCGAGCGACAGAGTCACCGAGTCAGGTCCTCCCCAGGGTCGGGTGCGGGCTCAGTGGGTGCGGCGTTCGGGTCCGCGCAACCGTGAAAACGGCCTGAGAGTGGCGTCGTCGCCGCGATCGATCGTAGTTGATGCCACTCGGCGGTGAACCGTCGCGGTCACCTGACTTGACATCCTGCCCATCCGCGTGAGAACACCGCTCAGGTCAACATCTTGGGCCTCCGGACCATCGGCTCGGCTTGAAAGTGGCTGTCCTCCTGCTCGGTGGACGGCTGTCAGCGCCTTGAACGTCGAGAGATCCGCCGGTACGAGACCGGCCTCGCCTCGACGCATCTGTGCGCAGGGCAGCACCGCCCCGTTCAGGTTGGCCTCCACTGCCGTCAATACCGATCGTGTACTCGACAAAAGCGGATCACAGAAGCCTGGTCCTCACGTCGCGAAACGGGCGTCTCAGGAAGCCGCAGCCTCGGTGGCTGCAGCGCGTCACTCGCTTTCAGACGCCCGTAATCGGCGGCGTAACGCTTGCGCATGAGCGTGACGATTCATGCGCACCGGGCGGCGTCAGGTGCACCGGTTGAGCGAGAGCCGCGACGCCGCATGACGCGCGACGGCCAGCGCGTGCCCATGACGAAAAGCCGTAAATCTGCGAATCCTCCCAGTGGGGTGGGTGGAGTAGATCACACCCGGCGCAGCGAAATCCAACGGACGCGCCTGTAATCTCAGGCGCTCCGCGCGCGTCAAGGTCGTTCGCAACGGATCCGCGTCCTGTGTCTCCGCACCGACCGGAGGCGCGACCGTGGCAACGCCGCTGACCGCGCCGCCGCCGGTACCATCCGCGCACCTTCAGCAGGAACGGTTCGCGATCGGCGTCGAATCCGTCGGCGAGTCGCTGTTCATCGTCGCATGGTCGATGCCGACGCCTCGTCACGCAGCACCCGCGATCACGGCGAGTCCTCGCGACCGGGCGTGGTGAATCACGCGCTCGGCATCCCCAAGACCCGCCGCCCGCTCAGGACCAGTCCGGGCCCCAGCACACCCACGGGTCCATCTGACAGGAGCTGTGAGGTCGATATCCACCTGGCGGCTCGTCGCCCACTCGACAGGCGCACACGAGGGCCTCCGGGCAGAGCAGCCGCGACTCGTTGCGCCTTGATCGACACGAGCGTCGCCCTCCGGCGCAATGCCGTCAATGCCGATGTCGCTGTGGTTGGCCGCAATGATGCCCGCAAACGTGCGTTGCCGTGCCCCGCTACTGAACTTCCGCGTCCTCCGCCTGGTCTCGGGACACCATTGACGGCGCAGGGAGGATGAGCGGCGGTATCCACGCGCCCTCGGCTGGGCTTCGCGCCTCGTCGATACCGGTGTCACGACGCCGCTGACGGTGACGGCCTGCGCGGTCACGACCATCTTTCGTTAGCCGCCTCGGGCCTCCATGCGGTCTCGGCGCCCAGTTCGCCTGGTGCAGCGCATCCTGCGTCCGAACGATCGTGCGGTGGGCACGGCGGGGTCATCCGCGGCAGGCGCTTGCGCGGCCGCGCCGGTGCGGCTGCCGGCGCTGCAGCTGCAGGCGCGCCGGGCGGTTGTCACCACGGCGCGTTCGCTGACGGGCACGGCGGCAACGCGGGTCGGGCCGATGGGTGAACGCTCACGGCTCGCCAAGGACGTGGGCCAGGATCGGGGCGCGAACGAGGCCGACTCACTGGCGAACAGCGTGCCCAGCTCCGGATAGCTGGTCGGAGGCGCCGCCGACTAATGCGGAGTCAGGTCAGCTGGCCATCATGCCTCGCTGTCCCGCGCTGGGGTCGAGGCCGATGGCGAAGTTCGCGAGGGCCCGCGCTGGAGCTATGGTGAGGCGAAACCGAGACCGACGCCATCGCTCGGCACTGGTGCAGGCGGGGCGGTCACCGTGACCACGCCTGCATGGACGGAAGCGAGAGCCGCGGCAGAGACCGATGCGTGCAACGGTGCGATGCATGGTTCCTCGACTCCAGTTGTCACTTCGCGCATGGACAGCTTTTGTCCATGGCAACGCATCGATCCCACCGCTGTCGTCACTGTGACACACAAATTTCATGAACCACCTACAACAAGCGGCTCAACACTGCGCAAGCCAACCTATTGTCGATGAATTCCTCATCTATCACTATATGTCAAGGAGTCATTAGACGAGTGTGACCAGACGCAATACAGATGGGCTGGTACGCGCGTGACAATTAATCGCCCGCTCAGTATCGCAAGCGGTTCATCTGCCGGTCGTGCCGGCGCGGTCACGCATGGTCGCCGCGCACGCATGCAGCGCCAATGGAAGAACGTGCATAGTGAGTTACTGTACATTCTGGTCGTTTCGTGTCGGTTCTGCGCGTACCCTGAAATGGTAGGGCGTGCTCAACGACGGGGGTACGCTGCAGGGCACCTCACCGTGGAGGTTGAGAGAGATCATGATGGTTCCACCGCTATCTGAGCGTCCGCGTCAGAGGAGGCGCATCTGGCGAGGACGAGGCGCTTCCGCAGGTACACGCTGCGGCGGCGCAGATGGGCGAGGTGCCGCCTGCGCCAAAACGGACGCGCTCGCGGCCCGGCGCGCTCAGAGCCTTCGCTGCGACGTCGAACCTTTCTGCACTGGGTGATGTGTGTCGTCTGCGTGCGTCTCGCCGCAGGCGCCGCTTCGCCGTCTGCATCAACGGGGTCGCCAGGCTGGTGGCACGCCTGGGGTGAAAAACCCAGCACGTCGCAGCCACAGCCCCTGCCACACAGCCCGCGCCCGCACCATCACCGTCGAGCAGAGGCGGGCCGCGTCGAGCGGCTGTCAGATCGGCCCAGATGGAGTCCTCGTGCGCGCCCGATACGCCGCAGACACCCAATACACCGGCACCCGAACGCACGGAAGCCACAGCAGAAAACACCGAACGAGGCGTGTCGTTGGTGCACGCAGAGCGATTACCTCGCACCTCCTGATCGTTCTTGGAATACTGGCGACACTCAGCCACTAGCCGATATGTCCTGTTACCGAATCGAACTTCTGCAAAGAACCACATTGCCAACACTCAGAAATGTATACGATGCTGGTCATATGGAAACCTTTCGTAACAGTACAGGAGGTGCTTTCAAGTCTTGAAGCAGTTTCATCGCAAGATGAACTATTCTAAATGTCGGAGTTCGCTGCTCAGCGCAACACGGAAATGCGTGGCAGAGCATTATTGTTGACGATTCCGAACACAGTTCAACAATTACCTTATTCATGACATGGAAAGACAACCAAGTGGCGAGGTCACGGAAGCGCCGCAGATCATGATGACGAATAAATTATGCATTTTCCCAGCAATCACCCACTTCTACCCTTACTAATTTTGAATTGCCCACCTGGGTGATAGCCCTCGCACCAAGTTCGGGTTTCGACGCCAACGGAATCGGTGATAGGACAATAACATCGATATGAGCACGAGAACGAAGATAATCCCCAAGTGTCAGTAGGAAGCCCTCTCGACCATCGAAGATACCGGGTTCACCTCGAGCGACTGAATCAACGACTACGAACAGCGTTTTGACTTTGGTGTTTATTACCATTGTGAACACCCAGTTTCACGATTCGGGTCATATGTTCCTGAACTACTGGAGATGCGTGACGATCCTCCTCCGTCCGCAGAAGCGACCAGATCCTCCTCAACCCAGAAGATTTGCGTCACGCTGCTGCCACCATTCACGCGTATGCGCAGGGATTCCAAGCAGCCACCAAAGTCCTATACGAACAAAATATCCTGACCGTATCACACCAACCTGACCCAGACCTGCGTCATCAACCTGCTCTCGACACGACATCATCACATTGAAAGCTACCAGTCTGTTGAATACCGTAGCACGACACCCACACCATCACCGCCTACCACGGGGTTTGAAAGCGGCATGACCCCAAACAAAATCCTTCTGGTGGCTCATCCGCCACCATTACACTTAACACCTAACGGTAGCGCTCACGCTTCGACGACTCACCCGACGCCACCCGCACCATCACGCTCACCACCACCTGAGCGGCACGGCCACCCAACCTTCACCGGAGAAACCCAAACCATCAACGGCTCACAATGTTAAACAACCGGCTCCCTTCCCCCAATACCTCACCGTTCCACCGACACCTGGGAAGCAAAAATGATACTAAACAGAACAACCACACCACTGCGTATTCACGGCACGCAACGCACAGAAAGCACGTAGGCAGCCCGCGCATGAACGCGCCCCTGTCGCCCACCGACCCAGCTCACCGCGACCGCCTAACGGCAGGCGACCCGACCTGATCGAAGTCAGCAGCGTGCCGTCAATCCAGCAGCACCCGGTCACCACCGCCCGATAGGCTACAGGCAACGAGAGCTGCCGTCTTCACCCAGCCGACGCTCACGCGCCAGGAAGGTAAAGTACCAGGAGGAAGCCGACGCGCCCAGCCTGCGCCACCGGAGTCAGCCAGTACCATGTGGAACCTCGCGCATCCAGCCGGTGCGCATGGCACCCGAGACGCTTGTGTGAAAAACACAGGTCGCGCACCTGTCCACCCGCTGGCCATCTCTCCATGATGGATCCAGGTAAAATGAAGTCCCATGCACTTCACCCAGCCCGCAGCCCCGCCGAGGACCGGAATTAGTGGCACCGCCGACCCAGCGGTCAACATAAAGCGCGCACAGCGGTAGATCGCCCCGCGCCAACGCAAGAAGCACCGAGGGTCGGCATGCCGTCCGCCACCACCACAAACGCGCTGGAGACCCCAGCGGTCTGAATCAGCTGGGGGCTGTCCTGTCAGCTGACCAGAAGGAATCCTGAGCGTCGCCGCCAGTGCACAGCCACCCATGGCCTCGACTGCAACGCCTGCGTACCGCGAAGCGTCCCGTCCCATTCGGTGGGACACGTCCACGCCAGTCGGCCTGCAGCACGCCTGAGTTACCTCAGCCAGCGTTCGTGCCGGTCGCGACCCGCGCTCACCGACGAGGAGTCGTCGGAGGTCACTGACTGGTCACCGTCACGCGGATGGACACGCGCCTGAGCTTCCCGCCAGCGGCCGTGACGCCATCCGTCGAAAGTACCGACGCTGCTGATGACGCATGGCTTCCGATCCTTGAGCACCGCGTCCAGGGCGCGTTGGGCAGGCCTGCACCCTGGTACCGGCCCTCCGCGGGCTTCAAGCGGTTCCAGTCTGCCGATCGCCCGCCTGCTTCTTCGCCAGGGCGATGACCTGCTCGGCGTTCATCTCCGCGAATCGGGCGCAGTTGTCATGGATGACTTGGCGGGTTGCCAGCGACGCCCGCGAGGTGCTGCACAGAAGCTGCCGTAGGCCTTGCCGTACCAGCTCGTCAGCAGCGGATCCGCGCCGGGGAGCGGCGAAGCCGATGCTGCCGCACCCCAGTTCGACCAGGCGTCGGCTTCGAGCACGCCGGTGGCGGGGTCAGCGCCCCGGCAGCTGCAGGGCGGACACGGCGAGGGTGCCGCCAGCATCGACGGCATGTAGACGCCTCCCTCACGTCGCGCTCTCATACGCGCCCCACGTGTCGCCCGGCGACCAAATCGTCGGTAGTAGTGTACGGTCCGTCCGTCGTCCAGTTGCCGGCGGCCACTCAATGCTGATGACGTCCTTTCGAGGTTTCCGCGGGTAGTCGACCGCGTGCGCTGCACAGGCCTCCAGGCCATGGCCTGCTCAACAATTGCATCCAGTACTTCCACGGCCGACGGTACGAGCTGGTCACGGAAATGCGCGGCCGGCGCTCCACACGAAGCCGCACGCGATGTACCCGGCAGAAGAAACCACCGTTGCGCGAAGAGGCCGTTGATCGCGGCGATGCGCAACACCACGCCATCCACGCCCACGCCGTCGTGCTTCGCGGCGATCGAGCCGCCACGCGTGCTGGTCGTCGTCTCAGCGCCACGCGTCGGGGGTCGCGGTTGGTACGCGTTGACGTTGCAGGCCACGGACTTGTCGTGGTCGATCGGTCCGGCCAGGTCCAAAATGGTGTCATCCACGGACTGGTCCATGATGCCCACCGTCACGGGGGGCGCGTGCGACGTCCACGTCCTGCGCCCCCAAGGTGCAGGCCTGGCGCCATCCGCCGTTGGTCTGCGGATCCGGGGTCAGGTCGCGTCCCGATCGCCTTGAGCCCCAGCCTCTGGCCTCGAGCGGGCGGCTGCGAGTGCTGCGCGTCCGCCGCAACCGGGTCTCAGAACGGGCATCACACCCGTTGCCGTGGACGGCGCCTGCGGTCACGATCGAGTCGCATGATGCCTCCCGCGAGCGCGGCACCCAGGTCGGGAGAAGGTGGCGAGGCGGCCTGCACGAAGAATGCGCCCGGAAGGCCGGGCATTGACAGGACCAGGCCGCCCAGAACGAGGGCCTGGCCGCGGCGCGCTGGTGGCGTTATCGGTGCCTTTGGGCAGGTTGCTGACCGCGTAGTTGGCGCGGGGCGCTGCTCGGCGGCGCGCGCGGGGCGGTGATGCTAGCCTGAAGGGCCCAGCGGGCGCGGGGCGTCGTGTCGGGCGGGCGTTTACGCACCGCGGCACCGGGTCGCGCGACGGTAAGACGGGCCCGTATTGCGTCGTCGGCCTGGCGGTCGAAGCTGATGCCGGTGGCGCTGACCTGACGCGAGCGGTCACGGAATGGTTCGGCAGAGCGACGCGAGTTCACGTTTCTCGGCCGAGCGTTCGTCGGCTGTATCACTGCATTGCCCGAACCGTCGCGGTCGACGCTGGTCAGGAGGCATCCATGTGCAGGGTGACTGATCGCGCGTTGGCCTCGGCGCAGCGGTACGGCCTGGCTGGTGGGTCGCGTCATCCAGTTCCATTCGCCCCGCACCCGGTACCGATGGTCGATGCAGCATGGGGCTGGTCGCGCATGGTGGTCAGCGCGTTGACAGCCGTAGCCGCGTATTCTTTGCCGTCCTCGGCTCCTGCAGGCGTGTATTCCATGGCGCCTGTTTGCGCATGAGGTCGGTGACCGTTTGCCGGAAGTCAGTGATCGACGACCGAGCGTGGTGCGGTTCGTCAGGTGGGGTGCGGCCATCGAGGTGCCGCTGTCTGGCGTGCAGCCGATGCGAAGACGTTGGCTGTAAGTACGGTCGAGTAAATGTTCCTCGCCCGGCGCGGTGGTAAGTCGATGCTCTTTCCGTAGTTGGAGAAGTCGGCACGCTTGAGGTTCACCGGGCTTGGTCTGATCGTCGAAAAGTGTGGCGGCGCGGACCCGGCGACGCCTCGACCGGCGGCGGGACCTTCACGCCGTCCTTGACCGGGCGGTCCTTGATTTCCAGTTTCTGAGGGCGACTCGGCGTCCACCGTCGGTCGCGACGTTAATGCTGTCCATGCCGGGTCGTTGCCTGCCGAGGCGATGATGTTGCGTCAGACCTTACCTGCACGGCAATGGCACGGGTCGTCGCCTCGAGGTCATGGCTCACTCGTCGCTCAGTACCCAGTAGACCCACGGTCCATCGAGTAGAGTTGTTGACGATATCGACGCCGTGGCTGGCGGCCCAGGCTGAAGTTTGCGGTCACGTACCGGGGTACATGAGCTGCTCATGTTCGCGCCAATGATGGACAATGAGGTCGAGGTCGTTGAGCCACGATGCCGATGCCGTTGTGGTTGGCGGCGATGATGCCTCGCGACGTGCGTGCTGGGAAGTAGTCAACACAAGCAGGAACCGGTGTCTGGAGTACATGCGCGCAAGAAACAGACCGGGAGTGTGCCGACGCGCCCCACGAGTCGTGGTGTCGTCGATACCGTGTCGATGACGCTGACGGTGCATAAGTGCGCGATCGGCACGGTGTCATGTCGGCAGCGCTCATCGCCTGAGAATTTGTGCTGACGACCCTCTCGGGCGTATCAGCCTCGGTCGCACTCACCGCGCAGGGAAGCCGGGCCAATTCGATCAGCCCGACTGGGCCCCGACTGCCTGGACTGCGGTCCGCGCCCCCGGACCTGCGGTCCGGCTGTGGTACGGAGCGGCCTGGCGTTCCCCTTCGCATTATGGAGCCACGCGCGTCGGCCCCACCGAATGCACCGAAATGCCGGCCTTCGCCAGGGTCAGCTGGTCCGGGGCGAATTGAGCCGAATTCGCTTGCTAGCAATGTCCATCTGCGTGGTACGAGGCCAGGGCGACGCCCCGCGGCAGGCGAGACCGCGAGGTCGCGCGCGAGATTCGGCGCTTACTGCGGCCCAGCGAACGTTCACCAGCCGGCGCTCGCGCGGCGGGCGCGATGAGCCGGTGGTCGTCAGCCCGGGTGGGTGGGGGCGGTCGCGGCCACGCCCACGGACAGGGCGAGGCGACGATCTGATGCGCAAACATTGCGGCGCGGTTCGACTTTGCCGGGTCCATGAGTACGGCAATACCATCAGAACCATCATGCTTTAGTTTGTCACTTCCTGCCAATTTAGCAACCGCTTAACTCCGCCAACACCTCGATAAAGGCGAGAATTCGGCAATCATTCGCTTAATTGCACGGCGTGACACAGCAATCTCGGCTCGGACAAGGCTGCTCCAGAGCCGCATCAAAGCGGCCACACCTGCAGATGCTCTGGCCCCACCGCGACGATTCACCGCCGCCGTTACATGTGCAGTCGTCCGGCCCGAACGTAGCCACGCCAACAATTTCGCGCCTGCGACCATCGCACCCGTCGTTAACGCGAACAGGAGCTGCCCCGCAGCCGCCGATCGCCATCGCGCCGAGGCGTGAGGTAATACCAGGCGCCATCGACGTAGGGCCAGCCGGTCGCCATCGCACCACGCCCCAGGTAAAACAAAGCCACCGACGAACCCACCCGTCGCCATCGCACCCGAGGCGGGATCCAGTGTGTACCAGGTGCCGTTCACAAGGCCCAGCCTGCCACCCGCGTCCAGCCAGTTCGTGGTAGAAACCACCGGACCACCCCGCGGCCCAGCCGTCACCGCCAATGCAAGCTCGAAACCAGTCGCCCCGTCAGATCCGAGCGCTACTGACGCCGGGTAGCCGCCATCCTGCAAAGGGTACCCACCAGTCGATCGCGTCCTTCACCACGCTGCTCACCGTCAGCCCGATCCGGCGTCGGACGTCGGGTCATCGAGCCACTTATGCTTCAAAACCCCAAGTACCCCTGCCATCGATGGCGCGAGTTCGTAATTACCGCCTTAAGCTTTCACATAGGTCGACACCGCGCCGGACAGCTCCGCACCGACTCTGGCGAGGGCTGCGATGCCCGACACGTGCGGCGTCGCGCGGACGTTGTCGGCGATTAAACGCCAGGCAGAACAGCGGGAACCGTGAGAAATCATCTTTGAGCGCAAAACCGATCGGGCGTTATATGGAGAACTCCCGGCGAATTGAGGGACAGTCCGCCCACGCCAGCCTGGCCAAACGCGTCACCAGCGACGCCAGTTAAGCATGGAGGGAACGCGGATACCGCCGTCACGGCTCCCGCTCTTCGTCGGCGTGGCACGTCCGTCGGGGAACTATTCATCGTCGGATTGTCAATGTCGACGCCCCTCACGGCCGCCGCGATCACGGGCCAAATCCTTTACCCGGCGCATACTGATGGATCGCGCGCCTGAGGCCCGCGGCAGCCCGCTCCTGATCGGTCGGCCCAATTACACCCACGATCCATTTGATAAGAGTTGTTCACGACGACCCCATGGTCACAAAGCCCCACATGAACGCGCACGTCGCGATACTGGGGTATGGAAAGGATTGTCATTCGCTCGCCTCACGGCGACAATGCTCGCCTCCGGCAAGATTCATCAATGCCGAGAGCGTGATTGCGGCATACTATGACATGCGTGCTGTGATAGAATCAGTCATGCCACCCATAAAATCCTGAGTTTCAATTGACCGAACATTTCGTGAACGCGATGTATCAACACGCCCCTCCAGCCCGGATGAGTGTCTCAACGCCGAACGACGGCGACGTATCACTGGCGCATCGCTTGACATTCACGGCCTCGGCCCTGCGCATGCATGGCGATTCAACTTGTGTTGAAAACCCTCCGCCTACCCAGCGGGCGGCGCCGCACTCTCCTACGCATGAGGTCAGCCTGCCTGCCGCGCTGGGACTGCGGGCCTCGTCCTTCTGGTTCGTGGGAAGCCCGACGCGTCGGTAGTAGGTGACGGGCCACATGCGGGTGGGTCCAATCGAGTGGATGGAGATGCTGGCCGCTGCAGGGCGGTGTCAGGTCGGCGCGAACGAAGGCGTGGCGCTCTGGCAAGCAGCGTCCCATCTCGGGTACGAGGCCAGTACCGCCTGCCCGTGGGGACGAGAGCAGGGCTCGCTGAGGTCTCGACCGGTGCCCGCGAGCGGATCGTATGCCCAGTCCGTCATTAAATGGCGCGGGGCGCAGAGACGTGAGGCCAGGCCTCGGCTCGCGCGAGGGAGCGCGTTCACCGCCGCCACGCCCATGGACAGGGCGAGTGCGGCGACGAGACCGATGCGTGCTGCGATGTGGCGCATGTTTCTCGACTTTCGTTTGTCACTGTCAGGATTTCTGGCTTACCAGCAGCAGCTACGCCCATCATCCTAGAGTTTGCCAGTAACAAACAAAACCTAGCCATCAGCCGGATCACTGTGCGGGTCTCCCCAATTTCGCATGCACCCCTGCCCCACTTTGAACCCTGAAAACCGCAGATTATCAACGATTCGATTTCAAATCTTGAAATACCTGCGTGGAAATTCGTACGCGAACTTTGGGGGGAGCACAAGACAGGGAGTGCACATTAAACGGGAGTACCCGCAGCAATTCCCTGTCTCGCACCTGTTTACCCCAGGCTGACGGTTAGTCTTGCGCTTATGGTTACCCAGTCGGCGTCGAGGGTCAGCAGGGTGATCCACCGTCTGGTGGGCGGATGAACCAGCGGCGCCCCATCCTCGACCGTGAACGCTGGCTTCGCCAAGCGGTTCGAGGTCATCGAGTAGCCGTACGCGCCGACGGCGGGAACGACCAGCAGGTCGCCGCCCGCGATGTCGGCCGGCAGGTCGATGTCACGGATGATGATGTCGTTGCTCGCAGTGCTTGCCGACGTTATGCGGCAGCGCACCAGGGACGGCATCGGCCGGGTCTGGTTCGCGGTGAGCGTCGCCGCAGAGTGGCGGTCGTAGAGAACCGCGATGTTAACCGATACGCCGCCGATGGCGATGGGCGGCACTTCATCTTCCAGCGTCCGAGATGTCCTGACAACGCCGACGCGAGTAGGAGCATGAGACCGAGGGACCCGCGATGAGCGGCCCTCCGCTCGACGACGTGCGGGATCGGCAGGCCCTGGTGGGCGCAGTGCGCTCGCGCACGGACCTCCGTAAGGCGCGACCGAATCGGTGAGGTCGAACCGATCCGGCCCGTGGCGATACCGACGCCGCGCCACCCAGGCCGATCAGGTGGAACGTCCAGGCCACCTCGGCCTTCACAAGCGCCGCAAAGTCGACGACGAGCGCGCGGCTCGGCGGCGCCCCGGTCCCGAAAATTAAGCCGATGTGGCTGTGCAGCCCGCGGTGTTCAGAGGGCGCATCTCGATCGCGGCCACACGCCTGTACGCCCGGCCGGTCGCCAGGACAGGCCGAACTTCATCCTTTGGCAGTCGCAATGTACTCAAGGCGCCCGCGTGGATGCCCGACTTCAGGCGCACGACGGGCGACGACGCGAGGTCAGCGGCGATGCGTTTCAACTGGTGGACCTCGTCCATCGAATCGATGAAGATGCGGATGGATGCCCGCCCGAGGGCCAGGGTGACTCCGCGTCGGACTTGTTGTTGCCGTGGCGGCCGATGCGCGAGGGCCGTCAGCGCGCGCGCGAGGTCAGCTCTCCGAGCGAGCAGGTGTCGATCCGTGTCTTCGGCTTGCGACCAGGCGTGACGTCGGCGCTCAGGAAGGTTTTGCCGGCGCAGAAGGCGTCGCCGCCGTTCATGCCAAATCATTCCCGTGAATCTTCCGGTTATCGCACTTCGCCCACACGCGGCGCGGGCCGCGCATGGCCTCTATACTGCCAACGAAGGTGGGCGTGCCGAAGTCGCGGCGACATCAGGTTGACGCCCCACGCGCAGCACGTTGCCTCCTGAAAGTGGCACCCAGCCACAGGTCCGGGCGCTCATCGGAGCGGGCAGGAGGGCAGCAGAGCTCGTCTCGCTCACCGACTCATCCTCGAAGCGCTCACGCGGGCGAGGTGTCGAGGCCGCGCAGCACCTGGTCATCATGTCACCCAGCCAGAGGCAAGCGACGTGGCTGGGCTCGATCGATCAATGCTGCGAGGCGTTTGGCGGCATCAATAACCAGGCGTATAAGTCGTGCCGTGACCTGGTGTGCAACGGGCGTGATGCGAAGCCAGCAGCTCGGTCGCCTGGCGCGACCTGCGCGGGAACTGAGCGAGAAGGCAGGGCCTCACGGCCTCGGAGTCGAGGGCCGCCGGTCGAAAACCAGCGCCGGAAAATCTACGCTCGGCGTAGTTATGATGACGTTGAGTGCGCACGCGTACCTGCACGTGACCGGCTGTCGTTGAGTGCTGCGAGCAGGTTCAGGGTCGATGTCGACCTGGAGTATCCACATCGATCACGCGCACGAGGGCGTAACGCGCAGCATCCACGCCCACGGTATCGACGAGGTCGCCAGCGGATGATCGGGCGCGCCGATTGCGCACGGCTCGCTGTCCTCGCCCAGGCTGACAAACGAGCTGGCCGACGAGGATCTGCGTGTTCTCACCCGGTTTATCGTCGAACGCGGCGCACATCGCCACCGCGCGGCCGATGTGGCCGTGGTGCACGGCACCAGCAGATATGGCGTCGCCACGCTCACGCTTTGTTCAGGGTAGTAAAGATGTCGCCCGCGAAGTACGCGCCTGGCTGTCTGACTCCTGATGAGGATGATCCTTGTCGTCGCCAGAAAATGCAACGCAGCCACACCGCGCCACCCTCGTCGAAGCATCTCCCCGCGCTCGCGCAGCGCTCAATCGCATCGGCGACCGCGCCGGACGTGCGCGAATCCTCGCGGAAGAACACGTCGAGTCGGCGCGGAAGCGAGCGCAGGCGCTCCTTGGATCTCCGCGAACATCAGCTCGAACACTGGCGAGCGCGCGAAGACCCGGATGGCCTCTTCTTCCTCGGGTAGGATCGGTCAGGCTCGCCGCCGCGGCGCGCGTCGGCGCGGACCTGGTCGGTGATGCGGCGATGTACCGGCTGCCGTAGCCGTCCCTCAAACCCCGCACCATGGCACGGCGTGTTGTGAGTGGGAGAAGCGGTCGATTCGCGAGTCGTGATCGTTGAAGTAGTACCGCGTCACGGCGGCACCGGTGCGTTTTATGGGGCTTGTGAGCGCGATTGCGGCCCATGGTACCAAATCTAGGTGGGAATCAGTCGGGTCTGTGACATCAAACAAGGTCGATCGAAGATCGCCAGCCCTGTTACAGGCTGCGCCGAGTACCGGCCTCGACGACGCGCGCCAGCTCGCTTGGCACCCGCACCCAGGCGGATGTTGATAAAGCCTGGCCCGCGACCGATTGGACAACCGCGGCCGAGATCATCGGCGAGGATCCGCGCGAACTCGCGCGGAGCCACGTCAGCCTTCACGAGCTGCACGCGATCGTTGGTCGCCTCAATCGCCGTGCTCACGCACGCGCGTGGATCGCCCATTGGGTCACGGGGTCGGCACCGTTAAAGCGTCAACGGAAAATGTGACCAGCAGGCAGCGTCCAGCAGGGTCGCGCGGATGAGAGTAGCAGTTCTTCTGAGTCACCCCTTAGACTTTACGGGTTCGCACTATCCGCGGAACTCCTGGCCCTGCGGACGGGAAAAACTGGCCACATGTCCTATGCCACTCTCCGGCACTTACGCACGCCCCTGTCCCGAGTAATGTTTGCAGCCGAAGTTATCGTCAGCAGGAGGGGATTTCCAAGAGCAGCACGGACACCGAGCACCCGGCTGCTTTATCTCTTCTCCTCGGCCTCCCCGCTCGTCGCGGTCGTCGCTCGTCAAAATGACCCGGAACGTCGCGCGTTGCCAACATCAATGGCGGGTGCACGCTACGGTACTGTTTCGTGGGTCCTCGTAATGAAACATCTTCGCGATGGTCATCCAGTACTTCCGCCAGCTTCCGGCCTTCGTCATCGCCGATCCTCGCCTCGCCCTCCTGGGTGATCGTACGTCCAAGCCCGGATTTATCGCCTTTGGATCCAAGCGGAGATCGGGTTGTTGCGACCGACCCCGCCGGTTGGCCCGCGGCGCGCTCGCCCCTCCACCTCTTTCGATCTCATTTGCCAAGGCATCATCATCGTGCCAGGTCCATGGCGTTTCGTCGTCCAAGGCGAAGGCAAACAAAGCTAATTCAGAAACAACTGGTCACGCCTGTTGGGTCATCATCACGTTGGGCTTCCTCGCGGGCCTTTGTCGCACCCCAGCCCCTCAGGTACGCTCGCGGCTCTTCCCTGTTTGTACCGACCGACCCCGCACGCTGCGTCTGCTGGGCGCACCATGCGCACGCGGTCTATCTGCATTCCTCTCGTCAACGACCACGAGGCCGACGAGTTTGCCCCACCGCGACGCCCACCACCTCTGATACCGCCGCGCTCGCCGCGCGCGACCCGCATCGACATCTACTGGCGCTGAGCATCGCGGGTCTAGTGAACACGGCGTCGCGCCCGGCAGCGTTAGCCGCCAGAGCGGCAATCTTACGCCGATCGTGAGGGCGCACACGCCGCGATCTTCCTCCACGTCACCGGAATCTACCGTCGGTACCGTCTTCGCGGTCGGCCTGCTCGCCCGGCCTCGCTCACGTCGGTGGGGCGCCCACGCTACCCGGAACGGCGAACGGCTTGTCTAAGACCGCGTGCCCATCCCTCGTCGCCGCCCCTCGTCTCCGATCCCCGCGCTCATCATCCTGGGCGCTGGCCGCTGAACCCACGTATGCCGTCGTCTCGCAGGTGGTCGCCTTGGCCGGCCCGCACCCCTTTCGCGATCAATCCTGCCCGCGCCTGAACACCGCAAACCGTGAGGTCAGCGGGCGACGCCGCCAAACACCGTCCCCGCGCGTGACGGGTTTCATCGCGGTCAGTCGTCGCCCCAACCTGTTCTTCGTCTGCCCCACCTCACCGGCCAGGGGTAGGCTGTCGGTTGGGCTATGGTTGCCGCCCGGTTACTACGGGTCTGCCGGGTGGGTATGCGGCCCGCATCGCGGCTTGTTCCGCGACAAAAGCCCCGACGCCCGGATCCAGGTACACACTGCGACAAAACCGCCCAGCACGGCAAAATCGCCCGCGTTTTGGCCTATTTGGGCACGCTGGGCGAAAAATTTCGCGTTTGCACGCGCGCACCTTCGCGGGCGAATCGCGCGGCGACCACAAACCCACCAGTCATGCAGGTACCTCACCGCATAGCAAAACTCAGCACGGCGTGCATGGCCGCAACTGGCAAAAACTCTCCAGCATACACTTTTCTATGCACATGACTCAACCAGTACAAAACTCCTCCACACGGCGCACATGAGCTCAACTGGCACAAAACCTCCAGCAATACATGAGTCAACCGGTGCCAAACCTCCCCAGCATCGCGAAAACGCCCATTTCCGGGTCTTTTGACGCGCAGGAGAAATTGTCGGTCAGACGCAAAATGAACTCCAAGCAGGGAAAGAACTTTTTCCGCAAACCACCCACTGTTACGCAGCGCACACCCACGGTTAAAACTCTCCGCACACGGTATGCATGGCTGCAACTGGTACAAACCTCCAGCATCGCGAAAACGCCTATTTTGCCCTTTGACGCGAGTAGGAGAAATTGTCAATGGCCGGACGCAAACTACCCAGCAGGGAGAACTTTTCCCAAACCACCACTCACCAGCCGCGCAGTGCCACCACGGCAGCAAAACCTCCCAGCATTATTTAGTAAGGTATGGCCGCAACTGGCACAAAACTCTCTAGCACACGGCGTACATGAGCTCAACCGGCAAAACTTCCCGCAGTAATGCGAAAACGTGTTACTCTGAAGCCCATTCGAAGCAGCAGGAGAAATTATCCCGGTCGAGATGCAAACAACTGACGCAGGGAGAGTTTTATCCTGCAGGCGTTTTCTCCACAATGAGTAACAGCTGAGCACTGGTTTCATCCCACGGAAACTGCTGAAAGCTAAAGCATCACCTGCTTTGCAGCATGCACCACCCCACTGATGCCCAATGCGCAGCGCCTCCCACAAAATCGTATGCAATCACCCTCAAACGCACAACGACCCAAAACGTTAATACTGAATTCAAAGTTGAAATATCAAGATTTGGTATGCGAAACCGCTGATAAACCACGCGATGGCAGAAATGCTGCCGCCGGAGGGTCGTCCACCGCCCCGCTCGTCTCGATCAGTGCCTGATATGCGTTGAAGTCTTAGCAGCGAGTAGCGGCAGCCTGTCGGCATCCACCACCGAACGGGCCAGCGCCAGGGTCGTGACGTCGCCACGGTCAGGCGCCTGGTCGCCGGGTAGTCAGCGCAATGGCGTGAAGTCTTCACCGCCTGATGCGACGCTGGTGGCGCTCGTCGCCGCTGAAGCGCTGGGTCCTGGCGAACGACCAGATGAGTAATGGCTTCTTCTTCGCTGGAAGCCGGCGGTACCGGCACACAGTCGCGCCGCGTCGCGGTCAATGCGTCGCGTCATCGCCGAGGCGTGGCGCACGCCTTCCACGCAATTGCGGCTATCTGCTCACCGCCATTGCCGGAGCCAATGGCGACGATGCTGAGGCTGCCTGGTTGTTGACGACGGCCTGCGGCCTCAATGTGAACGGCGGTCATCGCATCATAGCAGTGAGCACCATGGTCAACGACATCGTGACCGGCCTCGCGCAGGTGGGGCGACAAACCTTTTCTGAGTTCGAAACCGCGTGATCGGTGCCGATATGAACGCGCATGGATCCTGAGAGTTCTTCAAACAAGCAACGCCCACTAGTATGGCATGGCAATCACCGTTCAAGTGGGATGGCGAACCCCGCAACCGACTGGCTGCCCCTGATAGTCAGCGGATAGAGCGCTGGCTCCTGCGCGGGCAGAGGTCGCAGGTTCGAGTCCCGTTCGGGGCGCCCACGCATACCCACGCATACCCACGCATACCCACGCATACCCACTCGCGCGCACATACACTCGTCGGCCACCTCAATGCCGTGTTCAACCCTAACGGAAACCCACGCGACACGGGCCCCGGCCTCGTCGATGAGGCCATACCCCCACTCGCCGAAGGCTCCGCACCCGCCTCCCCATTCCCCATGTTGCGTGAGCGTATCTATCGTCAAATCAAGGATCAAATATACCTACCCTGGTGGAGCTTGCCCTTCAGCAGTGATGTCGCGCATCGCGCTCTTGCCCATCATCCTGAAGACCTCGTGCCCGGTGGGAAGGCGAATGTTCAGGCTTCCTGTCGCGCTTGCCTCGGCGTGCCGACGACGGCTTCGATAGCGGCAGGGTGGCACTGGCCTGCCTACTGCCACGGGCGGGAGGCGCAGCCCACCGTGCCGCGCCAGCCGTCGTAGTCCGCGGTATTCACTGGCCGCCATATTCAGAAGACCCGCGTAACAACACGATCTCCTGGCGATCGGCGGCCTGCTGGCCCTCGTTTATCGGGGATTTGCGACGGGCGCGGCCATGCCGCTGATTCGCCCGCCCTGAGACGAATAAGGAACGTAAGCAACTGCGCAATACGGTCCCGAGTTCACGATCTTCATTGTGGCGAACTGTGGCGGTATACTGACCTGCTCGGCGACCCGCCGCTGTTCCTCGGCTACCTGCACGGCGCGCTGCCCGTGGACGTTCGCACCGTGGCGGCTGTTTACCTGGCGCTGGTTGCTCCTCACTCACTACCCGACGGACCGCGTGCGTTACGCCCGAGGACACGGCTCCATCGAGTCCGACGGTTCCGCGACGTGCAGCCCTGCGCCTGCACGGGAAAGATCAACCTGTTCTGCGATCATCATCCTGCCTGTCGCTTTTGCCCTCCTGATGGCGAGGTTCTCGCCGAGGGTCACTGAGTCGGGTTTCATCCTGCAGCCGTGGCGGAGGTCACCGCGTCTGTATCGCGGCCCGTCCTGCCACAAGCCGTCGTGGACAAGAAGGTGCGTCGAGGAGAACGCGTTCACGTGGGGCCCGACTGGCGGAGGTTGGTGACCGTTCATCGGGCATCTTCTGACGATGGCGCCGCGCGTGTTACCCGGAGTGATCGTCTGCCCCCTGCCGCTGGACCCGGTATGACGTACCAGTTCACGGGTGGCCCGTCCTCCGTCTCTTGACAACGCTCCGACGCACATGACGTTCTTCTCGGAGATGGCGAAGGCACTGGCGGCGAGGGCAACCGACCGCCGGCGTGCCCGAGTACCACCTGATCTGATTGCCAGTGCCGTTCGCGGCGCGACCACGCACATCGGCAACGGCCCGAACTTCATGGTCGCTGTCGTTGAACTGGACGGCGCCCATGTCGCGTCGTCTGGTCATGCATCATTATGTTCACGCCCTGGGTGTCGTCCATGCCATGGCGATGATCTTGGGGCGAGTCCGGCCAGTTCGAGGCCCGCATCGCCCTGGCGTCGGCTTGGCGTCTCTGCTGTGCGCACCAGCGCCGCGCGGGCTCGACGAGGCCGTGGCCACTTCAGCGGCAACGAGGCCGCGGTTTTGACAGATGGGTAAGCTTCGAGGCGATGCGCGGTCGCCCCTCGTTTTCCTAGGTCAGCACCACGAGCCTCGCTACTTGGCGAGCAGCTCCATCATGAACCCAGGCTGTGCGCGGCGGGTTAGCGTCCAGGGTGGGTGCACCGCCCCATGGTGCTGAGTGCGCGAGGGGTTGAGGGCGCGGGATTTGTGCGTGCATGTGATCGGTGACGAAGCATTCGACGTGCCCGGCCTCCTTCCACCGATCCCGAGTCCGTTCTTCCAACAGAACGACGCCCAGTGCTTGTGCCAGCAGTCCTGCGAAAGTGAGAGCTGCTACTGGGCCCTGGCGGCCACATCGATCAGGCTGACTGCGCCTTTCCAGATCTGACGGTCACGCACCGCCTGTAATGCGGAAGTCATGAGGATCCACGTCCTGTCAGTGACAGGTCAAATGCAGGAGAGTCTCTCAATAGATGCGGAACACGAAGCATTAACCGCAAAGTGCGCTGTCGGCCCTGGTGCGCATGACGACCGAGCGCGCCGTGAGGCTGATCCTCACATTCGCACGCGCCGATGCTCGGCCTGAGAATACGCGGATAACGAGAATACAGTCGACCCAAGTGGGCCCAGGATCGCCCCCTGCCTGGCAGGCTGCCGCTGGAGTCGGCGAGACTGCACCATCAGTCCTCAACGGACGGGTACGTACCGTGAGAGGCCGCCGCCCCTCTCTCATACCCATAAGGTCACCATGGCCTCCGCTCGTTCGAGGGAGACGACGAGTCCTCCGGCGACGAGGTCGTGCTCCTTCCGGCGGCCGCGATTCCACCTCCAGAGCCCGCGCCACCCGCCGCAGTTGGCACAACGGCTGAGTCACCACCGCGCACGTGCATGTCGCAGCCTACAGGAATTGGCGACTCGTCCCCGTCGTTTCTATGCCGCGAGCCATCGAGCTGCGAGACGGCTCATTTGCGAGATGGCATTGAGGGTGCCGCACCGTGATGAAGCGGGTACGCGCTGGTTGGATACGGCACGATGGTGTCATCTATCGAGGCGACATCCAGTGATGCGGTATCTGTGCGCAGACGACGAGCACGTCGTCAAGCGACTTTCCTTCTCCCTTTGCCGCCAGAACACTCAGTTTCAGTGATGACGATGTTCACCGTACGTACCTCTGTTGACGTTTCGACGCAGGCCGAAGCGAATACTCCCTATCCGCCGAGATCCCTGAGCTCTCCGCGTTCCTCCGACAGCTGCCTCCAACCGGAAGCCACACGCATCATCAACAGCCTGGTGCCCGCCAAGACGACCTCCCACTCCATCAGAACCTGCCCGAGAGGCTCGACCGTTTCCTTCCTTCTATCAGGACCACAGCCCTGGCATATTGGGCCATTCCGTTACGCTACAATCGGGAAATTTGATGGGCAGAAAACCACACAACGAACAGGGTCGGGAAAAGAAATACTGGAATACACGCGCAGCAAAACAACCACTTCGGGATGATCATATCGACCATTAAACCACACGACCACCGGCCCGGACGATCAACTACCATGGAATATGTATCGCACGATGACAGAGTCAAAGTTCTTGGCGCCGATTATCTCCCCACGCGTCGTGGTGGTAAATCCTGCAGCCCACTGCGTGAAACATTCCGCTGGTCGCAGAAGCATCCCCGACACCCCGAGGAGGAGGGCGACCGAGCGGGTGCAGAGCAGTTGCTCCGAATCATCAACTGGTCTCCCCGGTCCCCTGGCAATCAGCGGACACTCTTTTCCTGACACCATAGCAAGCAGCAAGCAGCAACACGCCGTATCATTGCACGGCCCACAAGAAAGTCAAAGCACCAAGATGAGGATGCGGCGCGCACCCGCCGGCGCGCGCCCGCCATTTCAAGCAACAACCTCCGCTGTCCCGCAAAAGAACCGCCGGAGGCTGAGTCCACAGGCCATGAGTCTCCAGCGAAAGTTCACGCAGGAAGACGGGCGGTCGGTGAGATGCTGTCGACGCCGACCTCGAGGAGGCGTAGCACGTCGGCCACCGTGCTGGATGTGGTCCACACACGTGCACCGCACAGCCCAGGTGTGCGGCGGCAACGAAGCGCTCGTCAACGACGCGGATCGGGCCCTGGTGCATGGGCACCAAGGCGATGATGCCCATGAGGCCGGGCACGTGCCACCAGGCGGCCTCGTGGCGCCCGCGCACCCACGAGGCGCACGACGGGCTCCTCGTACTGAGAGACGGGCGACCGCGGCGGCCGGGTCCGAAGTACAAACAGCGCACGGTGATGCGCAGGCGCGGCTCGGAGAAGGAGGCAACCAGCACGCGGCTGGCTCGCACCACGGTCGGCGACGCACCGAGGGAGCGCCTCAACGCCCGCCTTTCGTGTCAGATATTAGCGGCACATATCCGGGAAGGCCCGAGAACCTGCGGCGGCAGAGCAGGAATCTGCCCGCCGGAGTCGCGGTGGCTGACAGCCAGCGCACGTCATCGCGATCGCGCTGGTCCCCGTCACAGCAGCGGATCCACGGTCCTGTCGTGGCAGAGGGACGACCCTGCCAAGTCGGCGGTGCGCGTGAGCGTCGGTCTTCCACGTGGCGGATCCCGGCCTTCGTACGTGCGCAGCGAAGGCGCTCATCAGCTTTCGAAGTTTCTTCACTCGCCGGCCGCGGTGAGCGAAAATGATAGGGTCCCTGGCGCATCGCGACGGGCACCAGCGAGCAAGACTCCCCGTCCGAGATAAACATGAAGCTGTACTTTCCATCCAGCGCCCGTCCACGTGGAGTGTCCGAGGAGTCGGATCAGCGCAGTGGTGCCCGCCGACCAGCCGTTGTTGCCGACCGCGCCGGATGACCCGCCTGGCGGTTTCCACGCGTCGCCAACCTTCACCTTTAATTTTGTCTCATGTACTGCAGCAGGTAGGCGGAGGAAGACAGAGCCGTCGGACTTCGTGTGCTTGATTCGCACGAAGCGCCGGAGCGCGAGTTCTCGCGCGACTTCGACGACGCCGCCGTACACGGCTGTGATGTGTCGAGCGGCCGCCATGTCGATATCCCTGGGCGCCAGGAGCTGGCTGGAGATTTTACGCGAAATACGCATCGAAGCGAAGGGCGAGGATCGATCGTAGGGACCCTCCGGCAGCGGCCAGCAGATCGCGTCGGCGACGACGCAGCACGTTGTGGAGCGCTGCCGTCCGCGCTGCCGCAGTCGGGACGCGCAGCCTGGTGATAGACATCGGGGCCTCGCCCTGGCGCGCGTGGAGTTCGTGCGAGGGCGCCATCCAGGGCGTGGCGCCTGGGCAGCGCGGAGGACACGACCAGCTGACCGGCCCACCGAGGCGTGCCGGAGCACGCGCACCACCGTCAAAGACGAGTCGGAGCTGACGCGTCCCGTCATGACGGCGGATCGCCAGCCCGCCAGTGCCCAGGGACGAGGAGGGCGCGCACCGTAGCCCACGGGGTGGACGCCCGGCGTCGGCCAGCGGACGATGGCCGCCGCTCCCGGGTCTCAGCCTCGGCCTGGCCCGGGTCAGTGCCTCGGTCCGGCTTCGTTCGCCCCGCGCTCGGGGACCGGGCCACGCGAGCTCGGGCAGCCCCGCCGCGTGCGGCTCGTCGCGTGGCCGCGGGCGCGAGGGGCGGCGGCGCAGCGGGATCCAGGCTCGAGCGGAACTCGCCGCGGCGATCGGGGTCTCCTGAGTCCTCCTCGCCGCGCTCGAGCGCGCGGCGCGTAGCTGTGACCGCTTCGGCAGCGGGCATTCGATGCCGTTTGCGCGCTTCTCATCTGTGTCTCGCTCGTTTGCGGGCTCGTCTCGACCTAATGTGGGCTCTGCTGATCGCAGCCCGTCATGGGCAGCTGGAGGGCATCTCGGACTCGTCGCCGACTAGCAGTTCCCAGGATGCCCTTTGAGGAAGAGGATGCCGACGACGACGCCCGCGTCGCGCACGAGGAGCGCAGCAGGTGACGCCGGGTGCGCTGCACGTGGCGCAAGCGCATCCTCGACCCGGTCGCCGGAGTGATCACGGCCTCGAGGCGGATGCGCATGACGCCACGGCGTGATCGGCTGCCTGCGATCCTCCCCGGGTGGCGCGCATGGTGACGTCTTTGAGGCGAACGTAGCTGACGATGGAGCCAGCCGTCCCCAGCGATCGGGAAGCGCGAATAGCCCGTGTGGAGGACCTGCTCGACGTCGGCGTAGCCCTCGCGGCAGCACGGACGAGCTTGATCGAGTCGAGGAACCATCGCCGGTCCGTGGCCTCGGAGAACCCAGGGTGCCACTGAGCAGACCCAGCTCATCTGCCAGCACGCCTTCGGCCGCGAAGCGACGACGATCGAGCGCCACCTCACCGTGTAGGGTGGCTCGACACTTCTCGAGCGCGGCTCAGCCCGCCAAGCGCGCCAAAACCCGCTCTCGCGAAGGCGATCCACGGCCCTGACGATGCGATCGCAGTGACGCCCAGGCTAATGCACGAGTGACGGGGGCCAGACCAGCAGCATCCGCACCGCGGCAATCGAGACTGCTTTGGGGACCATCTCGCCGAACACGACATGGGCAGAAGAGGACGATGACGAGGGCGCCGCAATCCGACGACGGCTGGTCGCCCCGGGCGCGCCCAGGCGCCCAAGCGGGCGACCGGACGAGGCGCGATCGCGGGCTCCGGCGACGACGCCCAGGGTCGTGGACGCGACCGTCACACCCAGCTGGGCAGATCGCCAGCACCGAGGGCACGTCGCGCCGCAGGCGAAGAGAGAGGCAGTGCCGGCTCCGCGCATCTCGTCCGCGAGGCTCGACCTGCGAGCGACAGCGTCGAAGATCACGGCGAACTCGCCGGCCACGAAGAACGGTGCCGACGCTGGCAGGTACACACGGTGAGAGCGTGAGACCAACCCCCGGACGTTCGCAGGGATCATTCCTCATCGATATCCTCGAGTGCCGCGGCGATCGCCACAGCAACGCGCCTCTGGACCTCGGGTAGACCCTCGATGCCGATACCATCGACGCCTTCACGCGCGAGCCATCGCAGGATCTCGACCGCTCATTCCATGACGAGGCCGCTGATCGTGCTCGAGGCCGTCCTCGCAGAAGCTGATGTCTGCGCGTGCGCGGAGCTCATCGGGCGCAGCGTGCCGGAACAAGCAGGTCCCGTCGGGGGCGCGGCGTGATACCGAGGCGACACGTTGTCGTGCCGTCGGAAACCCTCGCCGACGATCTCCTCATGCGACGTCTCCCTTTGAGCGTCACAATGCCGGCCATCGCCGCTCAGCAATTTCCGTCGACGTGACGACGGCCACTTTGCAGGCCCTTCGTCAGCAGCATGGAACCATGAGAGGACCGATCGGCGCGGTCTCGGGAACCGAAGGCGTGCGTCCGTCGCGAGCGACGACGACACAACGACTCGGCGCAGCCGTCGGCGGCGTGTAGACTCGCGTGGCGTACGCAGATCGCGGCACCCAGGCCGAGTGATGTCAACAACGGAGTCGTCGCCGATCGCGGGAATCGGAGTGCCCGGTTTCGCGGGAAGCTGCGGCGAGCACGTCCGCACCATCGCGCTTCGCGAAGTTGAGGGTGTGGCAGCGCCGAACTGTCAGCGACGGCGGCGCTCAGGCGTGACATGCGGATCGTGCCTCCGTGAAACAGCAGGTCCGCTGGTGGAGGTGTCGAACGTCCTCCTCGGCTGAGTGCTCGACGAGCGCCGCCAGCGCGAGGCGGAGGCGCCGACGTAGATTTCCTGCGGCAGACACCCATGCGGGCATGAGCACCTGTTCGCGGTCCTGCCCAGCACCCATAGATAATCGCGAGCGATGACCGTGAAGCACCATCACCTCGCAATGCGTACGGCGCGTGCGCCAGCCGGCGATGGGCCAGTGCGAGGTACCTGGGGACGAGCCGTTTCGCAACAGCATCGAGAAAACGTTGATGAACGCGGCGGCCACGAATGCCGCGATCCCGGTCGTCGCCAGGCCCCCACGCGAGGCCGACCATCTCGCTGAGCAGGTCCTCTCCAGCAGCTCGAGCCAGAGCGCTCTCGCGTCGTGTAGCCGAGCAGGATCGTGCATGCGTGATGCCCACCTGAGCGCCCGACAGCTGAGTCGGGAGCAGTCCGTGGCCCGCAGGACGGATGCGGCGCCGCGATCCTCCTCCGCTTTTCCGAGGACGGCCTGGCTTCCTGACCGCGACGATCGGGAAAACTCGGCGGACACGAAGACGAAGGTGCCGGCGGTCAAGACGATGCCAAGCCACAAGCATGAGCGACTGTGATCATCGCGCATCACGAGGGCGGCTGGTCGCGGCAGACGCGCGTGGCAAGGGTGAGAAGAGTGGCAGCACAGCCGACAGCGTCGCAGTCGCGATGAGTCCCAGCGCCCTACCGTCCTCACTTCCTCTCAGCGCTAGCGTACCGGCACACCGCGCGCATGAGCCAAACTAATCATTCTCCAACGGACCAAAGACCCTTGAAGTACACGCCAAAGGCATACTCAGGTTTGTGAAGACGGTCACGTGGCGGTAGAATTACGAGGTATGGCTGCGCGCGGGATTAGCTCATGTGCGGTTGACACGACGGAGGAACAGCCCACTCCCCCACCGCTTCTCAAGCCCGGATCCCCAGTGGTACATCGTGAAGATGCGAGACCCCACGAGCGTTAACCCCAGCCCTGGATCCCTCCCAAGAGCCTCCGCCCTGTTCACCCCCCGCAGCCAGCGCCAGCGTCCGCGATCCCCGAGTACACCCACATCTCCGACGGCCCTGCCCCCACTGATCACGCGATTCCCCGCACCATCACGCCGTCCACCGACATTGGAGTGACCACGCCCGAGGCCTCATAAGCTGTTTCTGGACGCCCATGCCTGTTCCGGTGACGCGCCTGGACCTGCCGTCTGTACCGCCTGCTGCCGTCGCGTGAGGCCACTCAGGCCCCTTACAGCACGCGCCAGCAGCACGGGCGCGCAGCCTTCACTTTCCAGGGTGCCCTCGGTGATGAGCTCCACATCCTCAGTCCGCGGCGCGCGCGATCGCCAAGCACATGGAGGCCTCGCTTCCATCCCTACCACACCTCCCAGCGCCAGATCCCGCCGTTCTCATCGAAAACCGTGCCCTCATCAACGCGCACCTGGCGCGCGCGGCTGTCGCGCGCGCGTCTCATTCACCCACCATCGGTTACGCGCTGGTAAGCGCTGTGCGAGATGCTCGACCTCAACGTGTGCTGCTACTGATGGGCGGCAAGCCTGCCGTCGAGCAGTCTGCGCACATCGGTTATTTCGGCTTCAATAACGACGGCCGACGCGCAGGGCAACCACCCCGGAAGGTCTCAATATCCACGACGCCGACACGCCGACCTTTTCGCTGAGTTCGTCGACGCCCACCAGGACCTCGTCACGCGCGCCCCGCAACGCGATCGCTGACGACCGCCGATTTCAGGCAATTCGGCTCCTGACGAAACTCCGGCACGCTGGGCACCACCACCTGTGTTGCGTCTCATGGTTTGCCGTACCACCGCGTGCCTTCACCGATACCCGGCGGAACACGGCAAGTCTCCTGCCGCCTGGCCGCCCCGGCATCGGCAAGACGATGCCTCCCTCCACCCACGATCACCGTGAGTCATCCAGGCGCGGTCGGGCCGCCTCCTGGCGTCAGACGCTGTAAGCTTCCCGGGCCGCGACGCCGCATGAGCGCGTTTCACCTGATGCACGTGCCTGCGCGCCCCTACGTGGGGAAGTGACTACGACTATGACCTGAACCAACAGGAAGGCGTCTGCGCGCATCGCGGAGCTCATCCACGCCACTGTTCGCGCGGGACACCTCGTCACGACACAGACCCGTTGGCTCATCGCGCACCCGACCTCGATATTTCCTCCCACGGCCTGGAGCGTGTGGGACCCAGATCGTCCCTTCCCCACGGCGGTTTCTGGTGGTTCGACCAGATGCTGCTGCGCGACATCCCTCACGCGCTCGCATCGACACCTGTTACCGCGCAATGTACCGAATATACGTACGCCCCAGGATCCTTGAGCAGTGCGTTTGTCAAAGCGCATCGAGCGTCTTACGAGTCCTTTCGCCCGACGCGCGGCCACATCTTGGGGCGCCTCATCGGCCGAGGCTTCGAGGAGTTCCTCCAGACCAAGTTTGTGGGCTAGAGTTTTCGCTCGGGGCGGGGTGCCTGATCCCGTGCTCGACTATCCTGGCCGACTTGGCGTGCACCGGCATCCACGAGGTCGCATCGGCGTGGTGCACGCGGTCGCCCGTGCTGGCAACATCGCAGGCAAGTCTTACGCGCAGATCTCGATTGTTCGAGGGCAACTGTTCAACTCCGTCAGGGATCGGTGACGTCAAGTACCACCTGGGCACGTGGTTTGCTCCCTTGATGATGGCCTGGCATTAAGGTCTGCTGTGGTGAATCTCGTACCTGGGCTGCCGATTTAGTCTTGAGGGCATGTGTGTTGAGCGGGGCACTCTTGGCCCGGACCGCCGATCATCCGATCCTGATCCGCGGCTTGCGGTTCATCGGGCCAGGGCGTCGTTCAGGAGACCAACCTCTGCTTGGGGGGCTACAAGATCGGCGGCGATCCACATCATCGTTTTCGACCAGATCGGGTTCACGACCGGCTGACGCAGGGTTCGACCGGATCTGTTCGACCTGGCCAGGGCCTGGGTCCGATCCTGCACGTGGTGATGGCATTGAGGTCGTCGCTGTCGCACCTGGCCTTCGAATACTGGCGTTACAAGGACGTCATCGACGTGTTGTGCTACCGCCGCGCGGTGACAACGAGGGCGACGAATCGTCGATGACCCGGGTCGTGTGCTCCTCATCGACCGCATCCCCACGCGCCGTGTGGATCCGCGGCTCGTGTGGTGCTGCCGCACTGGGACGAGGTATGATCGATCGCCAGTACGAGGCGGTGGGCCTGGCATCATGATGAGACCGTGCGGGCGGCGCGTCCTCCTGTGTCGAGGTCTGCGTGGGGCAGTTGCGCGGACCCCGCGTGACGGTCGGGTGGGCGAGGCAGGGAATCCCCCGATGAGAATGGACCATGCAGGGTCCCAGTTGCCGGCATCGGTATGATGATCGGTTGGTCGTCTGGCTGTCTCGCTGAGCAGCTGCGCCGTATCGCCACGCACGCACTTCCTGGGGTTTCGAGGCTTGCGAAGCTGCGTCAGTGTGAGCGCCGCCTCGAAATGGCGCTGGGCAACAAGCCGATCGACTGGGTTTGTTGAGTCTTGGCCTTGGCAGGTGCTGATGGAACGTGCGGTGCCTGTCCGGGAGGATGTGGGCCGTGCGACCTTGGTCCAGCGTCACGCGATCCTGCGACGGTTTGACGGCGGGTTCACGCTGCGCTTCCTCAGCGAAGAGCGGCGTGATTATATGTGTGGTTAGTGGCGAGTGTGTTGGCTTGACTATGGCTACCGCTGGAGGCGAGACCCTGACGATCTGGAGGCGTAGTTCGGCGCTGCGAACGGCGCGTGGACCGTCATCGATTTCGTGCTCGGCCGAGCAGTGAGGCGTTCTCGGCTCGTCATGCTCACGCCACGGCTACTATGATGGTGACCCGACCACTGAGTGCGCGATTGAGCGCTACCTGTGCTGGCTTTAGGGTGTGGATCGTTCAGCCTCACGCGGCGGCGACCACTTGCCACGCTGCGAGCGGTCAAAGCGCCCGCGAAGCCCTCATCGCGTTCCGCCCAGGCTGCTGTGATTCTCGGCGGCATCTCTCACCTGGGAGTTCACCGCGGCTTCCAGCCCGTCAGACACACGATCACTGATCCGCATCGGTGACGTCCTGCTGTGCTCCGGCCGCCTGTACTACGACCGCTATGGGGAGTATGGATCGCGGCGACACGTCGACGTATCATTCGCCTTGAGCAGCTTACCCGCTGCCTGAGGCCGAGTTCGCTGAGGTCCTCGGCCAGTGCCTGGCGCGTCGGTGAGTGGGCAGGAGGCGGCGCTGTGAGGGCGGGTGGCCGCACCGGCGCTCAACTGTTCCTCTTGGACGCCCGGTCCGCGTGGTCTGCGCCCGAGTCTGCGACGACTGCTGTGGACGCCTCGCTTCATGATGGCAAGCGGCTACCTTTTTGGGCGGGCCTTCGGAGGTTGAAGAGGGTCCGCGCACCGCCTGGAGTACGCGGGAGGCGGGGAAGAACGCCATGCGGATTTGTTTGTGGAGACGGGCTGTCGCGGCGTCGGTGACCGAGGCCTGGGCTGGTGGTGGTCGCGTCGCGCTCACTGACCTTGATCTGCCCGCCGTTCTTGACCGCCGTCCTTCGAGACGACGAAGATGGTTGCGCGTGGGGCCGAGGTCCTGCTGCGCCTGGCCGAGGGCGGTCCCGGCTCGTCATCGGGTGGGCCGGCGACGTCGCGGCCGCATCTCGGCCCTTTTGCGCCTGAACCTGGCCAACATCACCGACCGGGCGACAGCGTGGGCATCTCAGCTTGTGGGTCCCCGCCGCCGCTGGCGGGACCTGGGTCTCTGTTGCTGTCCTTGTGCTCCGAGGTGTGTGGCGCGCGAGGCATCCTTCGTCGACTGTTACACAGCTGGTCGCACGACCAGTGGTTCGGGGTTATGGCTGCCTCTGCGCGGGGGGACGGCCAGACCCTGCCCGGCAGGCCGGCTACGCCCTTGGCGTGGATCGTCAGCACCGGTTGGTGCGAGTGGACGGGGTCCTATGGGACGTGTGAGCGCAGGAGGATGATTACATGCGCGTCGTTCGAGCTCCCGATACGTCCGACCCGGCAACAGCGCGCTTATGATCATATGTTTACGTTCCTCGCGTCCATGGGCGTCATGTTCGCCGCGTTTGTTCTGTCCGGGTTTCGGTGTCCGTGGGTTGATCTGCGTGATGATCGGCTCTGCGCAACGGCGGTAGTCTTCGGCATCTGCCAAGCTGTGGCCTCCCAACGCTCGTTCGCGCAGTGCGCGCGACGCACTGCGAGGACCGGGCGACAGCCGCCCAGCCAATCGCGCGCATTCATCGCGGTTGCCGCCGCGGCACGCTCATCGGAACGACGATGGTCGGTCATGGGAGGTGCGCCTTCGCACGAAAGCTGCGACTGCCCTCATAGGCAGACGAAGGCCGTCACAAGCTCAGCTGGTACGGTACTTTACGGTGACCGAACGATGACGCCGCGGCGCAGCAAAACTACCGCAACTAGCTCTCCATTTTGACGACGAAACGTCCGCCGCTTTGAGGTCACTGACGGACACAGGTTGCGAGCTGGTTGCGCGTGCACGGCGGGCCCCACTACGCCGTCTCATCAGCCCGCTCTCGCACGGTAACACTAACCTACCGTCGTCGCGTACTGCATCGCGCAGCGGATCCATTGAGAGCACATCTCGTGAGGCGTGACGTAAAAGCGCCCGGTCGTCCATCCATTACCGTGTAGTGAGACCGGAGAACGCAGTACCATATCTCCTGCCGGTCCCGCCAAGTCCCCGTCTGTCGATGATCGGGCGCTCGGCGGGGTTTCAATGCGCAAACCTGTTCGCGTTCGTCGTCATCGGCTTTTGTAGCCGTCGCTCGCGACGCTGGTGGGTACGTGCTGGCCTGGCGGATGTGTGGGTGGCTGCTGTGCGCCATCGGTCTTGTCGCTGGATCGGATGCGCGGTCCTTTACCGCATCTGCGGAGGCGGGCCGCCGATGCGGCCGAGGAACGCCTCCTCCGGTATGCCTCACACCGCCGTCTCAATCGCGTTGGCGTTGTCGGCATCGTGATCGCCGCTGTGCTCAGTGGCGCCCACGGATCGCCGTCGCCCGGGACCGCACGGAGGGCCCCGCGTCGATCAAAGCCACGTCGTGCCAATCCCACCCAGAAGCGAGCACCTGTGTCAGTCGGACGATCGCTAGCAAGGTCAATATCGACTACTACGACAACTCACTGGCGACCCTCGAGGATTTCGGGACAACGCGCACACTCACGCTCGAGACCGAGAACCCGACGACCTCGCCGGGCGAGGGCGGCGTACGCATCATCTACGAGACCTGCAAGCGCGTTCCGGCGCGATGTCACCGACCGTCGATGTCTGCAGCCACAGCTGGATCATCGTCGACGCATCGAGTGGAATGAGCGGCACATGACCAAGGAGGAAAACCACCGCGCGACAAGCCTCGCCCGCAATCACTCATCACATATCGTGTCCCTCAATATCGTCTTAGGATCTTTCTTTCACCCGCGCATGGTCGTCGCCGTCGTCACCGCAGCGGCTTTGCATCTGATTGTCATCGTGGTCGCAGCCACCGCCGGCATCCTGATTCCTGTACAGGATTGAAGACGCCTCCCGCCACGACTCAACCACCCAGCCGCGACGCTGCCCGCGAACCTCGCTGGACCCACCCCTGACGCCCGCCTAGCGCCCAGGCGGCCAGCCGCGAGTCTCGGCCCTCCACACCGCCGAGCACCTCGCAACCATCGACGGTGCCATCAGCCACGCGCAGCAATCCGGCTTTTCCATCATCAACCCTGTTCACCGAGCACACGCCACCAATGATTTCGCGAGGCCGTGGGCGCGGAAACCATCTACCTGGTTCTCTCCCACATCGCCGAAATTCGACAAGAATCGCGTCGAATACCGTCACCGGTCCGCGATGGACGGGCGCTGACGCTGACCATCAGCGCCCTCACGTCTGAGGCATCCGTCCTGGGCGGGCGTCGCACGGGTGAGATCCGTGCCTCATCGACAGCGTGAGCGGTAGTGTGACCGACGGCAAGTCGGCGCTGTCGAAAGCTCACCGTGCACCTGCCTCCACCGCAGCAGGTGCACCCTCCTAGCTCCAGGGCCCGCCCACCACCGCTCCGAACACCCGCATCAGGAGACCGCGACCACCCAACCCCAGAAGACGTCCCTACGCGGGCACAAGAAAACGCGCATCTCTCGCCGGTGGCACTCATTCTCGCGCGCCTACATCTCACCAGATGAGCGGGCAAGCGCGAGACGTCGGCAAAGACAGGTTCATTTCGAACTGGTCGGTGCCGGGGCAGCGCCTCATCCCGCTTGGCTGTCTCGCTCGTCATCGCCCTTGCCCTACGTATGCTCACGCCCCGGAAAACGGAAAAGGACCTGGCGCGACGGTTATCCTCTTCCTCGGTGTCGCGTTCTTCCCGTCCGCCCTCATCAGCTACGTCCCGGTCACCACGCCCTCCCCGCATCTGGGACGCGATCGACGGACCACAAACCGTCACCATTATCTCGTGTCGATTCGAGCAAGACACGCACACCGAAAACGATCCTGACACAGCAGCACAACCGTAACGACAACAAGTTCATCGCGACTGCGGCCGACCACACCAGACACACAACGACATTCGAGACCGGTCACAAACTTCAATCCAGCACGCGACCGGTCGGGGCTGCTGTACGACGCGGCGTGACGCGATCCGGTTCCGCGACCTTCACCGTGGACGCTCTATCGCCACAGCTGGGTCCTCGTCGATGTGCGAGGGGAATGAGCGGCACGACCAGCAGAAAGCCACCAGCCGCGAGAAGTTGCTCACGAACCTCGCTGCCCACCTCCGATGCTCTGTCTGCGCCCAGGCATCCGTCCCTGGGCGGGCGTCATGGGTGAGATCCAGTTCTCATCGACAGCGTGAGCGGTGTGGAGACCGACGAGCAAGTCGGTGTTTGGTCGTCCACCTGCCCACCGCAGCGCACCTCCGCTCAGGCCTGCCCGTCACCGCTCATAGGTCCCCACGAGCACTTCAACCAGTTCAACTCCTGTCGAACACGTCCGGCCCCGACAGATCCCCTTCGATGCCTCCCAGTACCAGTACCTCCCACCAGGGCACCGACCCCAGCAGGCATCCGATACCAGTATCCGCAGTACGGGCAGCCCCACCAGGCGTCCGGTGCCGCGTCGCCCGACGGCTACGGCAGCGAGTATCAGGCCAGTGCAACCTGCAAGCCGACTCACCGGCACCCGCAGAACCAGTTGCCGCGGGCCGCCTCCTACGCGGGTACGCCCCAGCCCGACTCGCATCGAGGAAGAGGCTGCTGCCCCACCCAAGAGAAGGCGTGCTCGCGACGACGATCACCACGGTCCTGGCTGCTCCCGCAGTGGTCATCTCACGCCGTAGTGGGAGGCCCATACGACCTCGGCACGGAGAGGCCATCTGACCGCGTACCAGCGGCCCGGCCCATCGTCGCCACCGGGCGCCTCGGTCAGCATCCCCTTGTCCTTCCGCGAATCAGGCGAGCCAAGGCCGTGACATCGCAACACAGAAGCTGACGCGTTCGCGCCCTGTTCTTCGCCATCATCATCCTCCCCAGCGGCTACTTTTTCCGTCACCTACGGCGTCCTGGCCGCCCAAGACCTCGTCGAAGGCCACCACACCGTCACCGTCACCTGTGCACCTACGAGCAGGGCTCGCATCGAAAGTCACGTTTGATGCGGCCGCGACGCACCGTGTTCGACAACCACTTTCACGATGACCTCGTGCGACGGACGTTGCATACGACAACCATCGAGACAGACCAGCCCGCGAGCATCCAGACCATGGGCGGTACCTACGAGGTGCTCTACCAGGCGTGTAGTGCACCGGCAGCCTGTCGACGACCCTGGACGTCTACGAGCACAGCTGATCACTCGTCGACGCCCGCCTGAACTGACACACACGATCAATCTCGCCCCGGCCTCGTTCCCACCCTCTTCCCTCAGGTCCACCGATGAGCAATCAGTACCCTTTATTCCCCTACGATCCGTCCACCGACGGCAGTCAGCCCGCTAATCAGCCGCAGGTGCCGCAGCCGCAAGCGGGCGACGCAGCCTCCTTGCCGCCGCTGTCGTACCAGGGCTGGGGCATATCAGGGTCCCCATACGGCAGGCGTAGTGCGCTGCGTCGTCCGACGCCGACGAGGCCTCTCAGAGGTTCCTGCCCCCAACGATCCTTCCGGCGAGGGCAAGCAGCCGAAGAAGACACGGGTGGTGGATCCCTGCTCACCCTCGTGGGGCCTCCTCTGGCACAGTCCTCTATTTTCGGTGAGATGTTCGACTTCGGCACGGAACGGACTGTTCTGACCTCATCAAGTGCGCGCGTCGCACCTGTCTTCGCCCCTGCCACGATCCCTCATGCTGTTACGCGGCGTCACTACTCGCGGCGAGCGCGCGGGGAGACGAGAAAGTGGCAACAACGCCAGCTCGGCCTGGGGATGGTCGGCGTCTGGCCCGGGTTCGCCATTTACGCGCTGTCGAACGGCGCATCCTGCGGTGCTTGACGCCAGCCGACGGCCCATTACATCTGTCACGGTCACGTCATGCAGCTTCGAGCAGCTACAAGACGAGTCGGTCACGCTACGCGGCGGCGTCTCGACCGTGCACGAGAACCAGTTCATCATGACGTTTGAGGATGGCTCGACCCACACGCAGACCGTCGAGACGGACAGCAAGGATGAGATTGCGAGGCAGGGACGTGACAGCCGTCTCTTCACGAGGTCTGCGCCCTGCGCCCGGCAACGCGACCATGACCATCGGTTACACGCACTCAGGGCGTCGCCGCGAGCGCGAAGATCAACAACTGATCGGTCGGCCTGCCCACCCGGCAGGCCGGCGCACGCGCCCCCTGGCCTCGTCCCAACCTCTAGCGGCCTGAAAGGGAACCCATGTCACGCAACCTGCTTCCTCTCCTCGTCGGGCTTCGCCCGCGCAAGGCCCGACACGCACAGGTGTCCTCAAGAAGATCGCCACCGCCATCGCCGTCCTCGTGGCTCTCCGTCATTTCCGCGCCTATGGGACCTTCTTGGTCATCGGAGAGCATACAGACTGTCGCGAGCGCGTCGTGGTATACGCAGGCCTGCGGCGTTGGGCTCGTCATCGTCGCCTGGCCTCATCGCGCGCGTTCGCCTACCTCGGCGTGGCGGCCAGCGCAACGTCGATATTGAGAAGTCAACCAGCGTTCCTTCGGCATGGCCGCCCTGTGCGATCGCGTTACGCGGGATTCCGGTCGATCAGCCAGGCCTTCCCGCCTTCCGCGACCCGAAGGAGGGCACCACCACCGTCACTGTCACCTCGTGCAGCTCTCGAGCAGATGCCACGATCAAACCCTGATGATAGGCGCTGATCGTCCGCCCGACAACGGATGGACAACACCTTCACAATGACGCTCGCTGACGGCACCCGCGCGCCACGGTCATCGAAACAGACAATGCCAACGACATCGCCTCACGCGGCGGTCTCACGGGCGTCCCTCTACGAGGCCTGCGCTTGCGCCTGGGTCCGCCTCATGACCATGGAGGTCTCACCCTCATTATCGTGGTCCATCGTCGAGGCACGCATCGACTGGACAACACAGGAGAGAGCCGCCGAGTATGCCCCTGCATGAACCTTCCTTTTCTGCCATCGCGGCAGGACTACAGGGAGCCCTATTGACCACCACTACGTCATCCGCGGCCTCACGTTCGCCCTGCTCATCCTGTTCCCGATCGCGATGAAGACCGGCGCGCAACACGGGTCGCTCAGCCTGTGGACGGGCATCGGCATGAACCTCAGTCATCCTCCTCACCTGCCTCACGATCCCGCTGGCGATTCCCGTGATGCTGCGCGACGCCCGCGAGGCGCAGGCCCGCGGCGTCGACAAGGCGATCCCCGCCGACGCCGCTGGAAAGCCGCCGGACGAGTCGCCATCGCCATCTCTTTCGGGATACTGAGCACCGTGCGCATCGTCCCCTCGTCCAAGACCTGGCAAGCGGCCCCAAACCCGTGACCGTCACCAGCTGCACGAGATAGCGTCGCCGACCGTGAATGGCGCAGCGGCAGACGAGGATCGCGCACAACCACCATCTATCAGGGTCTACGAGATCACCATGCAGCTCGCAGACGGCTCCACCCGCGTCCAAGACATCAGCCTGCAACCGCAGGACTCCGAACCCGCCAACTCCCTCGCAATCTACGACACGCTCTACGACGCCTGTGTCACCCATCCGGTCAGACACCCATGACGCTACAGGTCATGCCCCGCAGCTGGCGGATCATCGAGGCTCACCCTCGGCTAGCGCCAGGCCCCACGGCCTCCACACAGGACACGATCCCATGAGTTTTTCCAGCACCCTCCCTCGACCGTCAGTCCCTGATACTCCCCTACGCCCCTGCCTCGACGCCCGCACCCGCCGTCGCGAAGCTGGGCCGCGGCGCAGGGACGCCCCTGTTCCTGCTCCTCCTCGTCCCCCGGCGTTGATCATCACGATCATCGTCGCCGCGTACAACATGGGTTCGTAGGGACGAGCAAACTCGTCGGCACCATCATCCTGTGTTGCCTGGGCCTCCTGTCGTCATCGGTGCCGTCGCTACCCTCCTCGCCTCCATACCAGACCTGCGCGCCGCGAAGCGCTCGGGCGACCGGCGGCGGTACGCAAGCAGCTGGACAACCTCGCCTCGATGGCATTCTGGCGTCCTCGTGATTGCCACACCGGTCTTGTACTTTCTCACGCCCGCGGTGATCGACCTGGTTCAGTGACCTCAACCGCGCGCCGTCGCCTCCTGCAGCTACGCCCAAGACACCGTCACACGATCACAGTGGTTCACCGGAGGCACCAGCTACAACAACCACTCGTCATGCGCTTTGGACGATGGCACCCAGCACACCTTCACCATCGCCACCCTCTGAGCAGGACATCTCCCAGCTGCCGGGCATCATTCACCTGCTTTCACGAAGGCTGCGTCTCCACCCCGACCAGACGCCGCTGACCATCGACATGTACGTGCACAGTAAAACCCTGGTGACGCACGGCCCGACTAGTTGCCCAGCAGCGAGGGAGGGCCTCGCGGCCGTGGCTTGCGACCGTGATCCTCGATCGCCGAGGCCGCGAAACAGCGGTGAAACGCCTCGGTTACGCTGCTGGGTGAGGATCCCGGAGATGAAGCGCGCGGTGGTCGAGCGCTTCCCTCAGCCTCGGGAATGATGGGAACACTCAGGACATAGCACGTGGAAACCGTCCGGCTCCACGCGCAGACGCACGTCCACTCCAGCGCGGGCGGCCTTGCGCGCGAACTCGATCGCGTCGGGGCCGAGGATGTCCGCGTCCCCTGGAAAAATACGCATCGGCGGCAGGCCCGACGGATCGCCAAACAGGGGGCTGACACGCCAGTCGGCCGGATCCAGGTCGCCAGCCCACGCGCGACCCGCCCACGTCAGCCCGGGCACGCGCAGGATCTTGTCGCGGCCCTGCACCTCCTCGATCGCCGGATTCGTCATGGTGACGTCCACCCACGGGCATACAGGACGAGGCCGTCCACCTGTCGCTGACCCGCATCACGCCGCTGCATGGCAAGGGAGAGCGCTAGGCCGCCACCCGCCGAGTCGCCGAAGATGATGACGCGGCCAAACTCAGCCTGTGCCTCGTCGATGATGGGCTGGACGAAGTCGAAGGCTTCGGTCGCAGTGTGCGAGCGGATAGTCCGAATAATGACGGGCAGGCCCGTGCGGTCGATGAGGCCTCGACAATCCCCCACTGGCCATCAACCAGGGAGAGGTAGTGCGCACCGCGCAGGAAGGATGAGGGCACCGCCCGAGCGCAGCCCCTGCTTCGGGAACACGCGGGTATGCGCCCCTGTCGCTCGTCGCCGTGAAACGTGCTCGCATCGACGCGGCATCGGGCCGGCTGTGGGGCGTGGCCGCCATATCGCGCGCGGCTTCTCGGTGTGCAGCGCGGGAGGCGTGAGCTCTCTTGCGGGCGTGAATGACGACGCATCTGGAGGGACATGAGCCTCTTTCGCTCTTTTTTCGGATCGACAAACAGTTTCGTTCGCATCGGGACGCACCCCGCGCGCCAGCACGTACCAGGATACGCCGTGAGGAAGGCTCGCCGCTCACGCGAGTGTTCATCGTAGCTACCGGGAGGAAACACCAGTGGTGGTAGGTGCCGGTGCTGCGCCAGGCGTGTTCAATTGTCTCGTATCCGTCTTTTTGTTTGAAAGGATTGATGCATGATGAATGATGATGATGTTGTTGTGGCTCGCGCCAGTGGGCGTGAGGCTGTGGAGGACCTGCGTCGCTCGGGGGCTGGATGCGCTGTTTGAGCGTCTGATGCTGGCGAGGTCGAGATGACGGGCAGCCAGGGATTGCTGCCTGCGTTGCCTGGGCGAGGCCTTGAGCGTGGCCCTGCCGCGGAGCGACCCAGCACTTGGGGCATGAGGAGGGCTAGACCAGCGCAGCGCGCTCGAACACGAGGAACGGCACTGACGAAGAAGACCGTGATATCGGAGGTGGGAGCTCGAGATCGAGGTCCGGGACCGGGCAGGCTCATTCACCCCGCGCCTGGTACGCAAAGGACAGCGGCGCCGATGGCTTGGACTCGATGATTATCAGCTGGGATGCCGGGGGATGACGGTACGCGATATCCGCCATCACCTGGCTTCCACCCTCGGGCGTGGAGGTCAGCGCCGCAACGATTTTCCACGATCACCGACGCGGTGTGCGAGGCCGTCTCGAATGGCAGCACGCCCCTCAGGAGCGTTCTCTACCTGGTGATCTACCCTGACGCGATCCGCATCAAAACCGAGCGATCGACACGGTGAGAACCGGGCCGCTCACCTGGCGGTCGGAGGGACATGGAGGGCATCAGCACGTGCTGGGCATCTGGTCCAAGCCGATGAAGGCGCGGCTTTTTGGGCCCACGATGCGCCGAGCTGGCCAAACTCGAGGCCTACGCGATGTCCTGATCGTGCTGCGACGGACTTACTGGCCTGCCCGAAGCTATCGAAGCGACCCTGGCCTCAGTCCATGGTCCAAACCTGCGTCGTTCACTTAATCCGCGCCTCCATGCGTTTCGTGTCCTGGCGACCGCAAGAACGTCGCCGCCGCCTCGCGGGCCCGCAGCGCGCCCACGAGGAAACCGCCTGAGAGGCGTTTTCGAAGAGTTTGCGGCCAGCGACCTGGGGAGGGGCGCTACCTCAAACCGTTCGCGGACCTGGCAGCGCCCGGCAGCGTTTCACGCCGTTCTGGCGTTCCTGCCATGCTGCGCCGCGTCGTGTACACCACCAACGCTATCGAGTCCTTGAACCACCAGTCTACGCAAATCACCAAGAACCGCGGGCATTTCAGCGAAGAACCGCCGTCAAACTCTTATGGCTCGCCATCTGCGACATCGAAGATCAAACGAGCTGCCGAGCGCCTCACAGACGCCGGCAAACCCCAACAAACGAACAGCCCCCTACACGCCTCATCCAGGACGCACCACCACCAACTGGAATACAGCCTCGCCCAACTCACCACCGCCTACCCCGACCGAATCACCCCTACCTCCAACCCCCATACACAGAAAATTGACAGGCTCTGAAGGCCGTATCTGTTCTCGCCGCCGGAATCTGGCGAGAACACATCGGACGAATCCCACTACGCGGATAGGTTACGAGCATGCGGACAGGTTATTAACCCATCCAGATGCGCCGATCCCTATCCAGATACGCGGTTCCTATCCGGATGTGACGCTACAAGTCCACCAACCACCAGGCCCACGTCGTCTCGCAAGCGGACAATCAACTGGCCTCACGTCTCCTCATAGATCCCACCCATCACATCGCGATCACGCGGATAGGTAACGAACACCCGGATAGGTTACGAACATCCGGATAGCTTATCAACTCTATCCAGATGCGCCGTTCCTATCCAGATGCGCCGTTCCCTATCCAGAAGCGCCGATCCTATCCAGATACTGCATGCGCTTATCCACAGGGGCTATCTCCAGTGTCGGTGTATCCACAGGCCCTCGTCTAGTGCTTTTCTCGATACCGATGATGATACGAAACTTCATCTATGACGAAATCTTCCATATTATCGCCCCGCCCGCAGACGCACCTGCGAACAATCAGCGTCAACGCTGGCCCACATCATGCGTGGCGTCTGCGCAGTCCCACTCGATTCCACAAACGCCAACCCATGGGACGTAGCGGACGCCGTCGCTCGCGCACGCATACATGCCGTCGACACCTCCCACGAGCACTCTCCTGTCTTTGTCGGGCAAAGCTGCTTACGACTCCTAGGGATCCGTGGGTGGTCCCAAAACCCTCCCTGTTACCATCTATCGGGGAGAACCGAGATGCACCTCGTCTCTCCCTCTTGTAGTGTCGGCTCCACGACGGTTCCACCTACACTGCGTTTCGTGTTCTCAGTTTCCACCTCTTTTCGAAGGAACGTAGCAGGATCGAGGGCTTGGTCGTGAACACCCCTCACGATGCGCTCGTCCGTTGTGCGCTTCATGAGGAGCCGTTAGAGTCCCTTCGTCCTGGGTGTATGGCGCTCAACGTATGGAGTCGCCTCGATGTTTTCATCAGGATGAGTGCCGCCCTGCGAGCCGAGGGAAATACGAGCTGAACTGCTCGCTCGACCTCGATCGGGCAGGCCACGTGCGCGGTTACCGACGTGCTCGCGCGATCCTCAAGGCTATCGATCCGGGCTGCGCAACCAGCAGAAGTTGCGCTTCTGTGGCTGGTACTCGTCCATCTGCCCTTCGCGGTCAAAACACAGGTGCACATCGGGGTACACGGCCGCCACTACTACATCGACATACTGATTGAGGACTTGCACTCATCATCGAATTCGATGGGGTTGCAAAGCTTGGTGAGACCCGAGTCGAGCTCGAACAAGCGAAGCGCGAATGGGTGTTGCGCGACGAAAACCTGCGGATGCCGGGTGGAGGGTTATCCGAGTGAGCTGGGCCCTGACTACGACGATTAGGGAACAACTGCGTATCAGGTTGCCGGGTCCTCGGGCCAATCAATCCTGCTCCCGAATGTCGTTTCTCTGAAGCTACCGACGCAACGTTGCGATGGCTCATTGCGGCGCTTCTACTCACGAAGCCGTGTTAGGCCGCCGCAACGCGGATAGGTTACGAACATCCGGATAGGTTACGAACACGCGGATAGGTAACGAACATCCGGATAGCTTAATTACCTATCCGGAGAGCCTGTCAATTTTTCTGTGTATGGGGGTTAGAGGTAGGGGGTGATTCGGTCGGGGTAGGCGGTGGTGAGTTGGGCGAGGGCTTGTTTCCAGTTGGTGGTGGTGCGTCCTTGATGAGGCGTGGGGGCTGTTCGTTTGTTGGCGGGTTTGCTGGCGTCTGTGAGGCGCCTCGGCGGCTCGTTTGTCTTCGATGTCGCAGATGGCGAGCCATAAGAGTTTGACGGCGGCTTCTTCGCTGGGGAAATGCCCGCGGTTCTTGGTGATTTTGCGTAGCTGGTAGTTCTAGGGACTCGATAGCGTTGGTGGTGCCACGACGCGGCGCAGCATGGAGGGAACGCCAAGAACGGCGTGAAACGCTGCCAGGCGCGCTTCCAGGTCAGGGCGGTTTGGGGGTAGCGCGCTCCCAGGTCGCTGGCCGCAAACTCTTCGAGCGCCTCTCGGGCGGTTTCTTCATTGGGCGCGCTGTAGACCCGCTTGAGAGCTGCGGCGACGTTCTTGCGGTCCTTGTAGGACACGAAACGCATGGAGGCGCGGATTAAGTGAACGACGCAGGTTTGGACCATGGACTGGGGCCAGGTCGCTTCAATGGCTTCGGGAAGGCCACTCAACCCGTCGCAGCACACGATCAGGACATCGCGCACGCCCCGGTTGGCCAGCTCGGCGCACACGTGGGCCCAAAAAGCCGCGCCTTCATCGGCTTGGACCCAGATGCCCAGCACATGCTTAACACCGTCCATGTCCACTCCGACCGCCAGGTGAGCGGCCCGGTTCTCCACCGTGTGATCGCGTCGGATTTTGATGCGGATCGCGTCCAGGTAGATCACCGCGTAGAACGCTTCGGGGCGGTGCTGCCACTCCAAGACAGCGTCGCACACCGCGTCAGTGATCGTGGAAATCGTTCCGGCGCTGACCTCCACGCCCAGGGTGGAGGCCAGGTGATGGCGGATATCGCGTACCGTCATCCCCCCGGCATACAAGCTGATAATCATCGAATCCAAGCCATCGAGGCGCCGCTGTCCTTTGCGTACCAGGCGCGGGGTGAACGAGCCTGCCCGGTCCCGGGGGACCTCGATCTCGAAGGCTCCCACCTCCGATATCACGGTCTTCTTCGTCGTGCCCCTCCTCGTGTTCGAGCGCGCCTGCGCGCTGGTCTGGCCCTTCTCATACCCCTAGTGCTGGGTCAGCTCCGCGGCCAGGCCGCGCTCCAAGGCCTCCTTGAGCAACGCGGGCAACAATCCCTGGCTGCCCGTCATCTCGACCTCGCCAGCATCAAGACGCTCAAACAACGCATCCAACGCCCCCGAGCGACGCAGGTCCTCCACAGCCTCACGCCCACTAGCGCGAGCCACAACAACATCATCATCATTCATCATGCATCAATCCTTTCAAACAAAAAGACGGATACACAGACAATTGAACACGCCCTATCCGGATGCGCCGATCCTATCCAGATACGCGGTTCCTATCCGGATGCGACGCCACAAGTCCACCAACCACCAGGCCCACGTCGTCTCGCAAGCAGACAATCAACCGGACTCACGTCTCCTCACAGATCCTACCCATCACACGCGATCACGCGGATAGGTTACGAACACCCGGATAGGTTACGAACATCCGGATAGGTTACGAACATCCGGATAGGTTACGAACATCCGGATAGGTTAATAACCTATCCAAATGCGCCGTTCCTATCCAGATGCGAGGGCACGAGTCCACCAACCACCAGGCCCACGTCGTCTCGCAAGCGGAAAAAAACACTGGCCCTGCGCTCCTCACGGACCCGCTCTTAGGCCGCCACAACGCGGATAGGTTACGAACATCCGGATAGGTTACGAACACGCGGATAGGTTAATAACTCATCCAAATGCGCCGTTCCCTATCCGGATGCGCTGATCCCTATCCAGATGCACGGATCCTATCCAGAAGCAACACCACGGGACACCCGCCGGGCCCCTGGTTCCGAAGCGACCTGCATCCAGCCACGGGCCACCCCTGGCCCAGCTAGCGGCGCACCCCCAGACGTCACGCGCGCCTCGCGCAACGGCACCTGACCCAGCCAGCGGAGCGTAAACAACGCGCAAACAAAACGCGTAGACAACGCACATAGAACAGTGCCCTGGACCATCCGGTCCGGGCGCGCAACGGCTCGGCCCAGGCGTTAGGACGCTTTGCCGTGGTTCGCGCCGTGTTTACGACGATCGCGACGCTTACGACCCCTGCTTCGACATGTCATTCTCCTTGGGTTTGTTGTCTCAGACTGGAAGCATTTTTGCACACATTGACCCAAACCACCAAGGCACAGGCGGTTCCCGGCGACGAAGGTCACCGAAAAACGGGTGGTTCACCAGGCTTTGTCGATGCGCGAGTTGGCACGCGAATGGGCGCCGACGCCGCGACCAAGCGGGTAACAACCCCGCGCAAGGTTCAACGCCAGCTGACGGACACGCCTCGTAATGGAGGCGACGACGCGGGCGCGCAAGGCATCCGAGGCCTGTTCGACTCGTAGCAGCTGCGCATGAGGGCGCGCACGTGGCGTTCGGCGTCCAGGGCGTCGGAGCAGTGCTCGCAGGTGGCGACGTGCTGGATCATGAGGGCGCGGGCACGGGCGTCGGGGCCGGGGACAGACCCGGCGTCGATGAGGCCGCTGCGGCGGTCGCATTCCTCGCAGTCAATCAGTTCGTACAGGGCGTCGAGGACGTCCTGGCAGGTGATGCGCGTGTTCACTTGGCTCCTCCGATCCCGTATTCCGCGGCGACGTCGGCCAGTGCGGAGCGCAGGTTCTTGCGCGCCCGGTTCAGTCGGCTCATGACGGTCCCCATGGAACTCCTAGTTCTTCGGCGATTTCTTGTAGCTCATACCTTTCAACGTCAGCCATGAGGACAACCATCCGGTGTTCCTCTGAGAGCGAATCGAGGGCCCTCGCGCAGCTGCGTGGAGGGCAGCGCCTCGAGGGCTTCGACTTCCGCAGACTTGAGGCCGACTCCGCGTGGGAGGCGGCGTCGGCGAGCTGCCAGTCCTCGACGGTGTCGCTGGAGGCGCGCTTGGGCGAACGCTGTCTCTTGCGGTAGCCGGTGATGTAGGTGTTCGGAGGATCCGGTACAGCCAGGCTTTGACGCTGGTGCCGGGCTTGTACTGGTGGAACTTCGGTAGGCCTTGAGGTAGGTCTCCTGAACCAGGTCCTCCGCATCGGCTCGGTTGCGGGTCGCGCCCAGGGCCGCGCCGAAGAGTTGGTTCACGAGGGGCATCGCTTTCGTCCATGAAGCGCGCCTGAGCGACGCGTCGTCCGGGGTCAACGAGGCCGGGGAGGACGAGGCCGGGGCAGGCTCACGCCTGCGCCGCTGGTTGGGGGTTGTTGCATCCATCGCCTTCAGCGTAGTCGCGCGCGGTCGCGCGCGGCTGCGAGTGGTCGGTGGGAGCTCATACTGAGGGCAACGCCTCAGATGCGCCTTTTATTCCACAACCACCCACATCTGTGTAGTTGCACCACTTTCGGGCCGGTGTTTGGGAGCGTCAGGGCTGTCTCGGCTTCCCCTGGGGCAAAAGGTGTCGAAGAATAGGGTATGAATCTGCTGCGCGTTGTTGCCCGTCCCCTGCTCGCCGCCCCGTTCATCGCCGACGGGTTGATGCCCTCATGCATCCGCGTTTCCATGTGAGGCGCTGCGGGCGTTCGTCCCCTCATCGATAAGGCAACCGACGCAGTTGGCCTGGAGCCGCTGACGGACCAGCAGTTGGCCGTCGCGACCCGAGGACGGGAGCGGTCACGGTCGTCGCGGGTCTGCGTTTCGCGCTGGGGCGTAAGCCCCGCGTGGCTGCCCTGACTCTGGCCGCGATCGGTGCGCCGATGGCCTCGTCAATGCTCCTCTGCCGGGCACGACGCGCGGCCTGTCGAAGGAGCAGATCAGCGTCGCCGCTACCGCACGCTCAACAAGGCGGGTCTGGCTGCCGGCGTTCTTCTCGCGTCGACGGATCGTGTCGGCCAGCCGTCGGCTCGTTGCGCGTTCGATGCGCCGCGATCAGCGCTGCGCGATCGCCGCGGCTGAGGCCGCGGTCGGGAGCGTCTGAGCGGTCTGCTTCGTGAGCGCGCCCTGGCCCGCTCCCCTGGCCCCTTCCCGTGGATGCCACGGTGGAGGTGCCGGGTTCTAAGTCGATCACGGCGCGCGCCCTCTACCTGCGGCGGCCGTCGCCGACCCTCCATCATCTGGGGTGCTCCTGGATGCGCGCGACACGCGCCTGTTTGCGGCCGCCCTTGAGGTGATGGGGCGCGCGTCGAGGACGAGGGCGCGGGCACCCCTGCGCATCACCCTGATGTCGCTGCCGCCCCTGAGGCGGTCGCATCGAGGTGGACTGGCCGGGCACGGTCATGCGTTTCCTGCCGCCCCTCGCCGCCCTGTCCCCGAGGAGACGCTGATGGGGACGAGCAGGCCTACGCGCGCCCTGCTCGGCCCGCTCCTGACGCCCTGGTGCGCATGGGCGCGACCGTCACCCATCACGGGGAGCGCGGGCACCCGCTCACGATTCGAGGCCCGATCCACACGCCGCTGGGCGCGCAGGCATGGGTGGATTCCTCGTCCTCTTCGCAGTTCCTGTCCGCGCTGCTTCTGGTCTCTCCCCTCGTGGGTGATCCCCTGTTCGTGTCGGCTCCGGGCGTCGTCCCGTCGATGCCGCACGTGGAGATGACGCTGGCGTCTCCCGCGGGCGCGGGCGTCGATCTGGAGGTCGTGACGAGGGCCGCGCGAACCCGTCCACCTGGCATATCTTCCCTGTCGCGCCCCGCGGCGGCGACATCACCGTCGAGCCGGACCCTGTCCAACGCCGGCCCCTTCCCTGGCCGCCGCAATGGTGACGGGCGGGCGTGCGCATCCCTGGCGTGGCTGGGGCGACGACGCAGGCGGGCGACGCCCGGCGCGCGCTGCTGGGACACATGGGCGCGACCATCACGCTGGACGAGGAGGGCCTGACCTGACGGGTCCGGGCACCGGAAACTACCCGCATCAAGGCCACGATGGCCGAGGTCGGCGAGCTCACCCCCACCCTGGCCGCGATCTGCGCCTACGCCTCGACTCCCCGCACCTGAGCGGCATCGCCCACCTGCGCGGACACGAGACCGACCGCCTGGCGGCGCTGGTCGCCGAGATCAACCGCGCGGGCGGGCAGGCCGAAGAGACCGAGGACGGCCTGATCATCACGCCGCGCCCTCTCCACGCCGCGCAGATTCGCTCCTACGCGGATCACCGCATGGCAACCTTCGGCGCGATCCTGGGCCTCGTCACGCCCGGCATCACGGTCGACGACATCGCCTGCACCTCCAAGACGCTGCCGACCTCGAGGTTATGTGGGCCGCGCTCGTGAGCGCTCACGGTCAGGAGAATGCTCAGGCTGGCCCGGCCTCGTCGATCGAGGAGGAGAAGCGATGGCCCGCCGCGACACCGGAAACCGACGACTCGCGTGCGCGTGCGCGCCGGCAAGGGCTCGCGCCCCGCACGAAGGGACCGGCCCGACTGGTCCTCCGCCGCTGGGCCGCGTCGTCGGTATCGACCGCGGCCGCTACCAGGTGTGCCTGGAGGCGGACGGGACCCGCGTGGTCGCCGTGCGCCCGCGAGCTGGGGCGAGGCTCCGTCATCATGGGCGACCGCGCGCGCCTCACCGGCGACCCGTCCGGGCTCCTGACACGCTCGCGCGCATCGTCGCCGTCGAGGAACGCTCCTCGGTACCGCGCCGTTCCTCGGAGGACGCGCCAGATCAGCGCGGCGAGAAGGCATCGTCGCGAACGCGGACACGATGTGCATCGTCGTCGCGCTGGCGGATCCGCCCCGCGCACCGGCATGATCGACCGCCGCCTGGTCGCCGCCCTACGAGGCCGGTCTCTCCCGTCCTCGTGCTGACGAAGGCCGACCTGGCCAGCGCCGACGAGCTGATCGCCGCCTACGAGGACTTCGACGTGCGCGTCGTGCTCACGAGCGCCGAGGCCGGGGAGGCCGACCCGGGCGTCGCCGAGCTGCGGGCCCTCCTGACCGGCCATTGGTCGGTGCTGGTGGGGCACTCGGGGGTCGGAAAGTCCACGCTCATCAACCTCCTGGTGCCGGGCGCGGGCCGCGCGACGGGGCACGTCAACGAGGTGACGGGACGCGGGCGCCACACCTCCACGTCCTCGGAGGCCTTCGAGCTGGAGACGAGCGGCTGGATCGTGGATACGCCCGGCGTGCGTTCCTTCGGCCTGGGGCACGTGAGCGTCGCCGACGTGCTCGGCGTGTTCCCGGACGTCGCGGAGGCGGCCGCCTGGTGCCTGCCGCTGTGCTCGCACGGCGAGGAGGAGCCCTCGTGCGCACTTGACACTTACGCGCGCGCCACCGGTCCCTTCACCATCGACGAGGCCGGGGACGAGGACGCGGATCGGGTGCGGTCTGAGCGCGCGTCGCGCGTAGCGTCGGTGCGCAGGCTCTCGAGGCCGTGGCGACGGCGGAGGCCGCCAGCAAGGCCGCACGGTAGACCGCAGACGAAGGTGGCACTCAGACACAAATGCGCGAATATGCGCCCCTGAAAGTGCTTTGACAGTGCCCACGGCGCGGATAATGAAAGCGTAGCGATGGTCGCTACACGTGATTACGAGGATGTGATTACCATGAAAATCGCCATCAAGGCTCTTGCTTCCTTCGCCTGCGCGGCACTCCTGTCGGCTGGCGCGGTTCTCCCCACACAAGCTGCCAGTCGGCTAACCGTTGCCCCGGCGGGCGAAACAGCGGTCGAGGAGACGGAATCCGCTGAGGCCGTCCCTGTTGCCGCCGTTGTCGCCGCTGCGATCGCTGCGATGAAGTTTGGATACGGTGCTGCGTCTGATGAGGGAGTCAACCAGGCCCTCACTGGCGGCCTGACATGGAGCGAGTGGCAGGGCCGTAAGGGCTGGGCCATCTTCAACGCAGCCAACGCTGTCGGTCTCCTTGGAACCGCCGGATACCTTGGTTTCCGCCAGGGGTTCACGCATGAGTGCTGGTCACACTACTACTGCTACGCGTACTAGCACCCAACCACTAACCCTATAACTCACAGGGAGGGACAAGACATGCAGCAGTCTCAACGAGCCCCGGTCGGCACAGCTGAGACCGTGCCGACCAGCGTAGACAGAGCGCTGCGCGGGGTGTTTGCCTCGTATTCTTTTGCGGTCACCATCGCATCCGTCGCGTTGTCCGTCGCCAGGTCAGGGAGGCTTTCACCCGAACTCACGACCGCGCGTGCGCGGCACTCGTCGCCTGGCAGATGCCGGTCTTGTCGCGTTCGTGCGCAAGAACAACTCGGGGATATTCACCGTGTCCTCGAATGGGCGGGAAATCACCTTCGCGGCGATCTCGATAGTGGCGGCAACGGTGAGCGCGTTCACCGGCGATGGAGGTGGCTACGAACAGTTCGCGACACTATCGCGAATCGCGAATGGCGCCTGCTCGGCGACGCTCTGTTGCCCTCATCGCGCTGCTCGTACTCAAGCTACCGGAGCCAAGACACCAACAGTAAGCAGCGACACGCCAGTAGCGCCCAGTTCTGATCTATCGTCGGAAGCTGTGCACAAAGCCAGGCGTCACAGGCGAGGGGGCCGCATCCAGCTTGCAGCATGGATGCGGCCCCTCGCCGCGGGGTTTTGCTGTCATCTTTTGCGATCGACGAGGCCGGGGACGAGGACGCAGATCAGGTGCGTTCCGAGCGCGCTTCCCGCGTGGCATCGGTGCGCAGGCTGCTGGAGGCCGTGGCGACGGCGGAGGCTGCGAGCAAGGCTGCCCGGTAAAGAAAGTGGGCGCCGAAAGTGCTTGACAGCGCCCCCCCTGCGTGGACAATGAGAGTATAGCGATGGTCGCTATCTCTGATTCACAAGGTCGTGATCGCTATGTCCACCATTGAGCAGAACCTTATCGGCAACACTGCAGGGCTTTCGCGGGTCGACAAGGTCCTCCGCTACTTCTTCGCGCTGTTGATCGGAGTGGTCGTCTCATTCGATTGGCGGTACCTTCTTCGATAGACAATCGGCTGCGTGACTACGGGCTCGTCACTTGCTTGGCGTGCCTCGCTACTCAGGTACCAGGATATTCGCGCACGATTCCCGGTGTTCATCCTGTGCTTCGAGCCTGCGAGTGGGCGGTGATGGGTTGTTGCCTCGTAGGCACCGCCGCTGTCATCGTCGGTGACGTCACGGACCACGGAGTCCGCCCCTGAGCTCCTCTACAACACGCCATCGAACGTCGCGATGGGTGCTGTGTTCGTTGCCCTCTGTTTATTCGTGGTGCTCTTCATCGCAAAGGACCGCGCTCGCAGGCGCGGGCTGATTCCCCCGGCCAGCTAAAGCCGGGGCATGGGCCGGTCGCCCGCGCGTCAAGCGCGCGGTCGCTCAGCGCTGGAAGCGGCGCACGAAGTTACGCAGGATGAGGCGCGAGGGATCCGTGTCCACGGTCGCGACCTGGGCACGGATCGCGTCGGCCTTCTCCACCGGGTAGTAGCGGCCCGCGTACTGGTCGATGCGCACGTTAACGCCGCCCAGGTCCATCTCGGGATGGAACTGAGTCGCCCACGCGGCCTCGCCCACGCGCACCATCTGATCGGAGGTCGTCCCCGGCCAGGAGGACCTGCATGCCGGGGGCCAGTTTCGCGCACGGCCTCGTGGTGGCCGGACGTAGAGTGGGAAGCGGTCGGGCGTGCCTCCAGAGCGGGTCGTCGCGCCCGCGTCGGTCTTCGTCAGCGCGATACCGCTGATTTCCTGCCGTGGTGGGTGTCGATGACGCCGCCAAGGTGCAGGGGTGAGGTGCCCAGCCCGTAGCACAGACCCAGGATCGGGAAGATTCGCCCAGCGCCCGATCGTAGAAGCGAGCGCAGCCAGGTCCTCGGCGCGCACCTGGCGTTCTTCCTTCAGGTGGTCGTCGGCGTTCTGCGTCCCACGGGGAGCCGCACACGAAGGCGCCTGAGTATTCGGACAGGTCGAGGTCGGGCAGTTCCTTTCCATGCGCACCCTGTCGCACCTGGTCGGGCCTCAGTCCCGAGAAGCGAGGCAGGTCGGCGCTCTCCGCGGCAAGGACGGGGCTGTCGTCGCGGGAGGTCAGCATGAGGAAGGGCTTGGTACAGCTCCATGCTATCGACTACCCGCGCTCATGCAGAAGGTGTCCGCTCTCCAGCGCGTGTGACGGACGCAGATGGGCTCCTCTGTCACACTGGGGAGCATGTTGATTCTGCACACCTCGACTGGCACCTGGGGCGCATCGCTGCACGGCGCGTCTTGGGCGACAGCGCAGACGCGTTTATCGAGTGGCTGGTCGCCCCTGGTGCGTGAGCGCGGCGTGACGCCGTGCTCATCTCGGGCGACGTGTTTTGACCGCGCGGTTCCGCCCTGTGGATGCACCTCGCGCGGATGCGGCGCGCACTGCGCGAGCTGACGGAGATCACGACGGTCATCCTGACGTCGGGGGAACCACGATGGGGCGGCGCCCTGGGCCTGTTCGCCGACATGCTCACCCCTCGCTGCACGTGGTGACGGACCCCGAGGCGATCGGGCACGCCCGTCGCGGCCGGGGGGTGCCTCGTGTACCCGATGCCCCTACCTGAACCTGACCTGGTGCGCCAGTCCCTGTCGGACCTGCCCCTCAGGGGGATGCAGGGCTGCCTCGCCCCCGCCCCGATCCCATCAGGCGGTTCTGGCGGCGGCGCTGGCACGGCGCGCGCGGACCTTGAGGCTCGGCGCGACGCGGGCGACGAACGCCCGGCCATCGCGATGCCGCACGCCTCGTGACGGGGGCCCAGGCCTCGGACCTGAGCGCGACATCCAGGTGGGCGGCGTGCCCTCCGTGTCGGCGGATCTGTTCGACACGCTCGGGGCACTGATCCCCGGGCCCACGGCCTGACCACGTGGCGGCCGGGCACCTGCACCGCCCGCAGAACGTCTCGGGCGCATCTGTCCCGATTCAGCTACGCGGGCTCCCCCATCGCGTATTCCTTCTCCGAGGCCGGGGCCACCAAGTCGATCACCCCGTGACCACGGACGCAACCTCGGTGACCGACATTGAGGTGGTGCTCATCCCGACGCTGCGGGGCATCGCCGTGCTCGAGGGAACCATGGAGGAGCTGCTCACGGATCCCTGACGAGGCCGCCACGGCCTCGTACGTGTCGATCACGGTCACGGACGACGCGCGCCCCGAGCGCATGGTGCCCGCATCCGCGAGGTCTACCCGCACGCCCTCGTCAGTCGGGCACCGCCCCTCCCAGGCCCCTCGCTGGCTCCTGCGATGGCCGTACGCGCGTCCCGGGATCCGCGCGAGGTCACGGAGGAGTTTTTACGAGGCCGTGGGCGGGCGGTCGCTGAACGTTCAGGAGCGCGAGCTGGCCCTGACGTGGGGCGCAGCTTTCGAGGAAAGGACATGCAGTGAAGATTCGGTGGCTGCGTATCACGGGCATCGGCCCCTTCACAGGGACACACACGGTCGACTTTTCGGCCTTCGAGGACTCGGGCCTGTTTTCGCTGGATGGCCCCACGGGCGCGGGAAAGTCCACACTCATCGACGCGATCACCTTCGCCCCGTACGGGGACGTCGCGCGCACGAAGGACGCATCGAAGCGACCGCCTGCGCTCCAATCACATCTCGGATTCGGATCCGTCGGAGGCGGACCTGGTTTTCGAGGTGGCGACGGGCATCTACCGGTGACGCGCACCCCCGCGTACACGCCGGTGGGCAAGAAGTCGCAGCGTAATTCGAAGTCGACGCTCACGCGGGTCGTGGAGGATCCGGACGCTCCGGATGGGTGGCGCACGGTGGAGCTGATCGCGTCGGGTCCGCGCGACGTCGGCTACGAAATTCCGCGCATTGTCGGTCTGGATAAGGACCAGTTCCTGCAGACGATCGAGCTCCCGCAGGGCAAGTTCTCCCAGTTCCTCAACGCCACGTCGGATGCTCGCGAGCAGATTCTGCGCGATATTTTCGACACGCAGATCTACGTGGACTTCACGAAGGCTCTCGTCGATGCGGGCCGCCCTGTCGAAGCGCGGCATCGAGGAGCGCCGCCTCGCCGCCGTTGGCGCCTTCGAGCGCGTGCGGGCGCTGAATGACGCCCCTGAGCGAGGACGCGCACACGGATACATCTGCGCCCAGGAGCGCAGCCGAGGCCGAGGAGGCCGACCAGCTGGACGCGGGTGCGGAGGACGCCAGCGCCGTGACGCGATGGGCGCAGGATGCGTGTGATCGGGCGCGGAGGCGCACGCGCAGACCCCTGCGCGTCGCCGAAGCAGCCACGGCGGCAGCACGCGAGGCATCCGGCGCACTGGCCGAGGGCCGCGCGCTGGCAGAGGCGCAGGCGGAGCACGCGCGTGAGCGCGAAGCTCGCCGAGCTCACGGCGTCCCAGGAGGCGGTCGCATCCGACCGCGAGCGTGCGCGTTCGGCCCGCCGGGCGCTGGCCGTGGCACCTTTCGACACGGCTGTCACCGAGGCCTCGGCGCGCCTGGAGGCCGCCGGAGACCAGGTCGCGGCCCTGTCCCCCGCTCTGGAGACGAGGCCTCAGCCCAACCGGCCGCCCTCACGCCCGAGGCTGTCTCTGTTCTCGCCAGCGGGCGCAGGCCCAGCGCGACGAAGCATCGCGAACGAGGGGTTCCTGAAGAGGCTCGCGGCTGAGCGCTCACCGCCTGACCCACGCGCGCAGATCGAGTCGCTGCGCTCCCAGCATGAGCAGGCACTGGCGCGCATCGCGTCGATCGAGGCCGAGCGCGAGGAGCTGCCCGGCGCATCGAGCAGGCCACCGAAGCCCTGCGCCCTCATGCGAGCGGGATGCCGACACGCTGCCCGAGGCCGCGTCCAGCGCTGCGCGCCATCAACGAACGCCTGGATGCCCCATGCAGGCGGACCTGCTGCGCTCGGCCTCCTCGAGCATCGGATGAGCTGCGCGAGGCCACGGCCACCGCGAAGCTAGCGAACGCGGCGGCGGCGGACACCCACGACCTGTGGATCGCGCAGAGTGCCTCGGCGCTCGCACGTGAGCTCGAGGAGGACACGCCCTGTCCCGTGTGCGGGTCGACGGAGCACCCCAGCCCGGCGCCCTGTCGCGGACGGGGAGATCACGCGAGCAGGTCGCCGAGCTGACCAGGCACGAGACCGCGCGGAGGGCGCGCTGCGAGATGCGCAGGCGCGCCACCAGGAGCTCGTCCGGCGCATCGCCCAGCTCAACGAGGTGGCTGGTGCCCCCACCCCGACCCTCGAGACCGAGCGGGATCGGGCGGCCGACATCGTCGCGACGCTCGAGGCCCCTCGGCCCGCAGATCACCGAGATCGAGGCGGCACTCGCGCAGGAGCGCGCCCGCCTCGACGGCCTCACGGATTCCCTCGCGAGCGCCCGCGAGGCCGCCGCGTCCCTCGCCCACGTGTCAGGAGCGCGAGTCGGCGCTGAGTGCAGCCCCTGACCCTGCGTGGGACGCCGAGCGCGCCGACTTCGTGTCCCTCGGTGAGCGCGCAGCAGCCCTGGATGAGCGCGCACACCGGGCGGCAGCTCTTGGCCGGCGCCTGCGCCGATTGGGACAACGCCCGCGCCGCGCTCGCACAGGCGCGCTGGCGCCTCGCGGATGCGCTTTGAGGAACAGGGCCTCGAGGCGGACTCTGTGGCGCACGCTCCTGCTTCCACTCCCCCAGGTCGAGTCTCTCGAGGCGCGCGCGACTGCTCACGACAAGGAGCTGTTTGCGGGCACGCGAGGCCCCTCGCCTCGAACGCCTCACCCTGCGCGGGCAGCAGCGCCCGCGCCGGACCTCGAGGCTCTCACTGAAACCGCCCGCAGCCGAGGAGGACGCAGCCGGCGCCGCCTGCCTGGGCATCCTCGAGCAGCACTGCGCGCAGCTGGAGGCCGCCCGTACGTCGCTCGAGGGGGCGTTGGATGCGCTCGCGCGCGCCCGCGAGCAGGCGGGTCCGATCCGGCGCCTGGCCGATATTGGTGACGGCCTCCGGGCCAGAGAACCTGGCGTCCACTCCCTGTCGGCGTGGGTACTCATCGCGCGTCTGGAGGAGGTGCTGGCGGTCGCGAACCCAGCCCTGGCGGCGATCTCGTCGGGTCGCTACGAGCTCGCATCCGTCCCTCGACGACGGCACGGCCTCACGCAAGTCTGGGCTGGGCCTGGCGATCATCGACCACGACACGGACGCGATGCGCAGCCCACGCACTCGTCGGGCGGGGAAACGTTCTACACCTCCCTCGCGCTGGGCTCTCGGCCTCGCGGACGTCGTCTCAGCAGAGGCCGGGGGCGTCGAGCTACGCACGATGTTCATCGACGAGGGCTTCGGGTCGCTGGACTCGCACACGCTCAGCCTCGTGATGGCCCAGCTTCAGGCGCTGCGCAGTGCGGGGCGCACGGTCGGCGTGATCTCGCACGTCGAGGAGATGGCGACCCAGATTGCGGACCAGATCCAGGTGCGGCTGCCGGAGGGAGGATCGACCCTGAGCGTGCGCGCTCAACGCCCAGCCCCTGTGCAGGGCCAGGACGGCGGGACGCTCGGAGCGGTCGAACCAGGCGAGGGAGGACTCACAGGGCGGCCACGGCCTCGTCGGCATCCTCCTGCGTCTCGGCGCTCAGGACGGCCTCCACCGCGGGCGCAGCGTCGGGCAGGTCCGCGAGGATCGCCGCCACGTCCGGACCAGGGTGTGGTCTGAAGGCGGCGGCCTCGAAAATGTGAGGCTCTGATCTGCTCGCCGGGGGTCAGCGTCGTGGAGGTCGGCGTGTCGACGGCCAGGACGACGCGCGCCGCGCCGGCCCCTCCGTCTCGCGCGCGCCAGCTCGAGGGATGACAGCGCGGCCTCGGTGATGGCGTCGTCCTCGAGGACTCGACGTCCTCGCCGCTCATGGCGGCGTCGGGCACGCACAACACGCGCTGCGCACGGGCGGGAGAGGAACGGACAGGTCGGACAGGACGGCGGGAACGTAGACGCGCATGGTCACAGTGTAGGCACCCACTGGGCGACAATCGCCTCCAACGCGTCGGAGGCCTTGCAATGCGTGCCGCTTTCCCCAGCGCCTTGCCGCGCAGGGCTGCCCGCGCGACGCCCGCATCTTCATCGACAACGTGAAGACCTGTTCGGGCATGAAGGTGCCAATCGCGTCCTGAAGGGATGCGACGGGTGTTCCCTGATCGCGTCAGTACTGACGCGGTTAACAATCAGCGTGATCGGACAATCGCCGCCGTGCTCGTTCCACCAGCTGGCCAGGAAGGAGAGTCGGTTGATGCCGACGATGTCCCCGCGCGCAACGATCACGAGCCGGTCGACGCGTTCCAGCACGCCGAGCGCGGCGTCGTCGCGGCTGGGCACCTCGGCTGGATTTTTCGAGGGACGTGGAGGCGATGTCGACCACGCTGTAGCGGGCGCTGAGTCGTAGCGCCCGATGATCGACTCAATACTGGTGCGGCTCACTTCGCGCCACCGGTGAGGAGTGACCAGGCCGGTGATGACGCGCAGTCCTCGGATCGCTGGACGGCGGCGGACTGACGTCCTGCGGCGTGAGCGGGCCGCGCGAGGCGGTGCGCGCCAAGATGGATAGGCCTGAGGCCTGACTGGCACTCCGAGAAGGTGCGCAATCGTCGGGTCTCGCGGTGTCCGCGTCGACGAGGAGGGTGGGGGCGATGCGCGCGAGGATCGTCGCAATGCCCGTCGCGAGGGTCGTGCGCCTGGGGGCTCCGCTGGTCCCCCACACGGCGATGACCGTACCCGGAGACGAGGGCGGTGGGGGTGGCGGGCTGTTCATCCGCGATGGCGGGTTGACACGAACGTTGCGTGTCGCCGCTATCAGCGAATTGACGACCTGTTCGGACTGCCCGAGCGGCGACCGAGGCAACGCCGATGGACACAAGCCTGGGCCTGAGCGCATGCGAGCCGAGAGCGACGACCGCCATGCCACACGAGCGCAGCGCATCCACGGCCTCGGCCGTCAGGTCGGGGTCGGCACCATCGATGACTGCCAGATCCGCGATTCCTGCGCGGCCAGCGGCGATAACCCTCAGCGAGGTCTGCGCAACGACGAACGATCGCAAGGGTCTCCCCATGGCGTTGTATTGCCTGGATGAGGGGCGCTTCGTATCGCTGCTCGGCCAGGATAACGACCCCGTGAACGGTACTCATGGCGCACCGACGGCACGGCAGCGAGGCCATCCGTCGAGCTCTGGGCGGCGAGCAGGACGGGTAGCGAGGATGAGTCTGCCAGGATCTCGATGCGCGCTCCCTCCTCGTTTGGGACGAGGAGGAGGCCTCGATCGTACGCACGAACGTAAAGGACCCCTCAATCTCGTGCGCCTGCTCGGCCCCTGGGACTGCGTGCGCGTTGAACCGTCCACAGTTGATCCTGGTGCCGTCGGCCACCCCATCGGGTAGTCCGGTCGTCACCGTCACGGCGAGACGCACCGTCTGCCCCGCACCTCTCCGAAGCGGTCTGCGCGATATCGGAGCGCATGATGATCTGACCGGGGACGAGCTGGCGCGTCGCAACGGATCCCATGGGAGCCCTCGGACGGGGCGCATAGACGGAGCCATCCACGCGGAGGTCGGTTTCGCACGTTGTCGGCTGTGATGGCTTCACCGGGCGCAATCGTACTGGTCACGGTAGACGCGGATCCAATCCCTGAAGGAAGCCGCTGAGGACGCTGAAAGCGATCACGGACGCGATGACGAGGACCACCCGATAATGAATCGGCGGTCTATCTTGCCGGGGCGCGCGCCGGAATCGACACTGAAGCTGAGACGCGTTTCACTCTTCTATGATGCACGTTCAACCGGAAAAGCGGTAGGTTGCCGACTATTCATCAGAATCAACCGATCTCATCGGTCATATGTCGGACAAAAATTGCCGACTCAAACCAATCAAACGAAGCAATCTCAACTGATAACATGTTGCCATGGCAACACGATTCCTCACTCCGCTGATGTCGCCGAGACCCTGAATCTCACGATGTCAGCCACCCGCGCCTCGTTTCCTCCGGCGAACTCCCGGCCATCCAGGTCGGCGGTAAGCACGTGGAGATCGAAGAATCGGTCCCGGAGCAGTTCATCCAGGACCAATACGCCGCGACGCGCGAGCGTCAAAAGGCGGAAAACGCTCAGTAATCGGTCGACCATCGCTGGCCGAGCACGCGGAGTCGACGAAGCCCCGCAAGCGCTAAAGCGAGACGATCATTTTTCCTGCTCATCGCGGCCGTCATAGCTGATGGTCGTTCCACTGAGGGCGACTATCGACGTGGTCCGCATAGACCGCGTCGATGACTCTGTGGCTCCTCCATCGGATTCGATGGCGACGCCGACGCCCCGCGCACTCAGCTCGCGCAAAACGTGTCCCACGCCGACCCCACCCCTGATCGACGACTCACGCGCGACGCTTCGTCCGAGCGGCCAGGCACCGACGACGGCGGACAGCATGACGAGGCTATCGCCACCTTCGCCACGCAGGAGCACCCACGTGCGAGTCGAGTCAAGAACCCGTCCCGACACCACGTGCCCGCCACGCAGCGCGAGGGTAACGATGCCCACCGCGCCAGCGAGTCGAGCCGAGAGGGTGACGGACGCGCCCGCGTCCGTCAGCTCATCGATAAGCTCTTCCAGATCACGCTCGCGTTCCTCGTCGAAGCGCGCTCCAGCTCGGCCATGAATGCTGACATATCCATGCCCCAACGATGCCACACCCACAAAGAAAGCGCTGTGCATCACACTTTTATCTCATTTTAATTAACGTATTGACATCAACTGATAAGAAGCGGATAGTTATTCGCATCGAATCCATCTCACCTGATGAAGAGTCCACCATGATTGATGATTCACCTACCCTCACGGGCAGGAACACCCTGTCTGACGCTTGTCTCTGGTTAGTCGGCGCTCCATTCACCGTCCTCGACACCCTGTACCTGACCAGACCTGCACCGCCCATTGACGCGGAGCACCCTGAAACGCTCATCGTGTGGGCGCTGGGGTGGCTGCACCCTCCTGCTGTCGTGGAGCCTTCTCAGCCCGCATGCGCCCACCTTGTCCTCCTGCGCGCTACCCTCCCATTCTGCGCCGCATCGCACGCGCGCTCGTCGCTCGCTACGGCACCAAACTCGCGAACGCTGCTCGCCCGCGCCGGTGCCGGGCACTCATTGGCTCTGCGCTGGTGACTGAGAGTCCCGGCGGCGCTGACGCATGCGACGCCGCAGGACCTCACCATCCCAGGGTTCGCTCACGTGGGCAGATAGCCCACGCACCACACAGGAACCAACGCAGACAGACCCAGCCAGCTTGCCCATTCCTCGAACCCACGCAGGACGTCCTTCTGCACCCACGTCCGCCGCGCCCGAATCGTTCACGGTCGCCCCCGGCGATTCCCTCTGGTCGATTGCCGCATCGCTGCGCCCCGGCGCAGACGATGCTTCCATCGATGCGGGCGTGGCGCGCGATCTACGAGGCGAACGCGGACACCTCCCGGATCCGAACCTTATCCACCCCGGACAGAAACTCACCCTTCCCCAGGACCCTACCATGAGCATGCATCGCACCACGGCCTCGTACGGCTGAAACACCCCGGCGTCGCGGTGATCACGAGGCCGACGCCCTCCCGCCCACTCCAGCCAGCCCCTTCCGCTGGAGTCGGGACGAGGCACTTCACGGCACTTCCCTCCGGCGCATCCGCGAACACCTTCACCCAGGACCGCACGCCCTTCCTGATCCCGACCAGTGGGCTGCAACGCTCGCACGCGCGGTCGTCGAAGTCGTCACGGGAGCACGCCAGGCACCGCAGCTGCGACGCTGGCTCCCGCCCGAGCTCTATGGGCGCTGGCATCCGTGCACCTGTCCCCCTGCGCACGCGGCACACGTCCCGTCCACGTGCGCACCTGTCCGATCGACGCGGTCACCACCGAGGCGGCCGTCATTATTGCTACCGCCGCCCGCACGTACGCTCTCGCCCTGCGCCCGGAGGAGTACCACGGACGCTGGATGATGACGGCGCTGGAGCTCGCCTCAACCCATCGACGAGGCCGCCCACGGTAGGCAACGGTGAGAGGCCCCTGAAAGAACCCCTCACCCGTATCAGCTAGCAATCAGCGGCGGCGACGTTTAGCGGCTGCGCGACGCTCGGCGCGGTTACCGCCGGACGACGGCGCACCTGACCTCGATGCCTTCGGCGGAGCTGCAGTTCACGCGGCTCGGTGCCTTCTCCCGGCCCACGTTGCCCATCACCGAGCGGGCGCGAGCCACGCCTCGCGCGCAGCCTCGAGGACGCGGACTCGGCGGCCGCCACATCTTCGATGCTCGGCCCGGACGGCGCAGGCGAGGCGGGCGGACCTCGACGCGACGGACGCGACGGACGCGGAAGCGATCGAGCCGCCGGCCTGTTCCTCGGCGGAGGCCAGGGCACGCTCGAACTGCTTGGCGTAGGAGAACACCTGCTGGACGGACTCCTCGCGGATGCGCTCGACCATCGCCTGGAACATCTGAGCGCCCTCGTCCTTGTACTCGACGAGCGGGTCACGCTGACCCATGGCGCGCAGGCCAATGCCTTCCTTCAGGTAATCCATCTCGTAGAGGTGCTGCGCCACAGGCGGTCCACTACGGAGATGACGACGCGGCGCTCGAGGGTGCGCATGGGCCCTCGCCCAGCTGTGCCTGCGCCAGCGGGTTCGCGTCTGCGCGATCCTCGGTGTCCGCGTAGACGGCGTGGATGTCGCCGACCAGCTCGGTCACCAGGTCATCGCGAATGAGGGACGCGGCGCCGCCGTGCTCCTCCAGGACCTCGTCGATCGTGACCGACGGCGGGTAGTAGCCGCGCAGGTTCTCCCACAGCGAGGGCAGATCCCACTCATCCACGGCCTTGTCGGCGATCGCCTGTCGACCAGGCCGGTGACGAGGGACCCATGAAGCGCGCAGCTGCGGCCCATGTCCTCGCCCTCGAGCACCTTTGCGGCGCTCACCATAAATGGTCTCGCGCTGACCCGTCGCGACGTCGTCGTACTCAGGACGTTCTTACGGATCTCGAAGTTGCGGGCCTCCACCCTGGTGCTGGGCCGACGCGATCGAGCGCGACACCATGCGGTTTTCCAGCGGCATATCCTCCGGGTAGGCGCCTGAGGCCATGATGCGCTGGGCCACGCCCGAGTTGAACAGGCGCATCAGGTCGTCTTCCATCGACAGGTAGCGGGACTCGCCCGGGTCACCCTGACGGCCGCTTCGGCCACGCAGCTGGTTGTCGATACGACGTGACTCGTGACGCCCGAACCGAGCACGCACAGGCTGCCCAGCCTCGCGCACCTCTCGCGCTCAGCCTCGACGGCCTCTTCCGCGGCCTCGAGGGCCTTGGGCCACGCCTCGCGATACTCCTCCGGGTTCTCCTTCGGGTCGAGGCCCTCGGCGGCCAGGTTCGCCTGCGCGGAGGAACTCCGAGCTGCCGCCCAGCATGATGTCGGTACCACGGCCGGGCCATGTTCGTGGCGACCGTGACCGCGCCTTGCGACCGGCCATCGCGACGATGGCGGCTTGCGCGCGTGCTGCTTGGCGTTGAGCACCTGGTGCGGAATGCGCTTCTTCTGAGCATCTGGGACAGCAGCTCGGACTTTTCGACCGAGGCGGTACCGATGAGGACGGGCTGGCTGGCCTCGTGACGCTCGACGACGTCTCGATAATCGCGTTCAGCTTGCCATTCTCCGTCGGGTAGACGAGGTCGGGCTGGTCCTGCGGATCATCGGCTTGTTCGTGGGATCGGGATGACGTCGATCTTGTAGGTCGACGCGAACTCGGCGGCCTCGGTCTCGGCCGTACCGGTCGCGCCCGAACGTGAACCCTCGGGGTAGAGGCGGAAGTAGTTCTGCAGCGTGATCGTGGCCAGCGTCTGGTTCTCGGCCTTGATTTCCACGCCTTCTTTGGCTTCGATCGCCTGGTGCATGCCGTCGTTGTAGCGGCGCCTCGGCAGGACGCGGCCCGTGCCTCGTCGACGATGAGGGACCTCGCCGCCATCCACGATGTAGTCACGGTCCTTGAAGAACAGCTCCCTTGGCGCGGATCGCGTTGTTGAGGAAGCCGATCAGCGGAGTGTTCGCGGCCTCGTAGAGGTTCTCCACGCCCAGCTGATCCTCGACCTTGTCGATGCCAGGCTCCAGAATGCCAACGGTCTTCTTCTTCTCGTCGACCTCGTAGTCCTCGTCGCGCGTGAGCAGGCGCGCGATGCGGGCGAACTCCACGTACCAGCGGTTCAGGTCGCCGTCCGCGGGGCCCGAAATGATCAGGGGGCATGGGCCTCGTCAATAAGAATCGAGTCAACCTCGTCGACGATGACGAAGCGGCGTGGCCGCGCTGAACCATATCTCGGGCACCTGCGCCATGTTGTCGCGCAGGTAGTCGAAGCCGAACTCGTTGTTCGTGCCATAGGTGATGTCGCAGGCGTACATCTCGCGACGCTCGGCAGGCGTCTGGCCCACGAGGATACAGCCGCACGTCATGCCCAGGAAGTTATACACGCGGCTCATCAGATCCGACTGGTACTTCGCCAGGTAGTCGTTGACCGTCACGACGTGCACGCCCTTGCCGGTCAGCGCGCGCAGGTACGACGGCATCGTGGCGACCAGGGTCTCACCTTCACCGGTCTTCATTTCCGCGATCTTGCTCCGTGCAGGGCGATACCGCCCATGACCTGCACGTGAAGGGACGCATGCGCAGGATTCGCCACGAGGCCTCACGGACCGTCGCGAACGCCTCCACCAGGATGTCGTCCAGGGTCTCGCCCTCTCGAGGCGGTCCTTGAACTCCTGGGTCTTGGCCTGCAGCTCCTCGTCCGTCAGAGCCTCAAAATCCTCCTGCAAGGCATCAACCTGCGACGCAAGCCGATCCAGCTTGCGCAGCATACGCCCTTCGCCAGCGCGAAGGATCTTGTCAATAATCGACACGAATAGCTCCTGACGTTAATCGCCCGCCCCTCGTAGAGCGGACAGTCAACCACCCATTAGCTTACAGAACTAACCGCCCAAAGTGGAAACGCCCGCGCGAACATGGACGCATTTAACGCCAACTAGCGCACTACAGGGCGCTCGGGCCCCTGCCCGGGGCGCCCCTGCGTCCTTCAACCGTCAGATTGTCGTGTCTGCCGAAGCACACCATACGTCCACCCGTGGCGGTGGTAGACGACGCACGGCTGGTTCGTGTCCTTGTCGACGAAGAGGAAGAAGGGGTGGCCAACCATCATCATCTGATCCAGGGCCCTCATCCACGCTCATCGGCGGGGCCTCATGCACCTTCTGACGGACAATGATCGCGTCACCCCACTGCTCTTCGCGGGCCTCTCCAACCTTCAGATCCTCAGCGCCGCGCAGCGGCTTGGGAGCCCCGTCTCGACGACGGCAACCTCTGACGACGGGAGCTTGAGGATTTCGGCTTCGACCAGGTCACGCGGGTACCTGCGGCGGTGGTCCTTCACGCGATCGCGCAGGCGGCGCAGGCGCTCGTAGAGCTTGCCGGCGGCGATGTCGACGGCCGCGTAGCGATCAGCGGACTGAGCCTCAGCACGGATGATCGGGCCCTTACCGTAAACGGTCAGCTCGATACGCTCGGCGGTGTCAGCCTGGCGGGGGTTACGTTCGTGAGCCAGCTCACGTCGACGCGCTGAGCGCGGGGAGAACTGAGGATCTTCGAAATCCTTTCTCCTCCACGTAAGCCCGGAAATTCGGGTGAATCTCGGCATTACGTGCGACGACGGTGATGTCCAGTGTTTCCTCCGATGAGTGCGGCGGGCATCACTGTCTCGCGGGTGGGGATTGTTCGGTGTCACCGCCCGAACCGTGGTCTGAGCTATCACCTCCGCATTGACGTGAGGAGCGTCCCTGCCGCCCACGCCATCGAAAGTCCGTAGTCACATCATACCCCAGCCGGTGACCTGCGTCGCGAGATAAGCCCGGGTCGGCACAGCGCCACAACCGCGGCGAGCCCACCCAGCACACGCTCCATTTCCCGGATCGTCGCCCCGTCGTCACCACGTCATCCACCGCCACAACAAGAACTCCGCGAGGAGGCACCGCGAGCGCCCGCATCGCCCCCTGCATGCGCCCCACCGTGCGCTGCGCCCCGCCTTGCCCGGACTGGGACGAGGCACCCACGCGCAGTCGCACCGCATCCACCACCCGCACGCGCGCACTCCCTGGCCGCGCGCTCGCCGCCAGAACCCTGCGCAACTGCGGCACGCCAGTGGCATCGCCACCCGACGACCTCCCGCAGGCGCCTTCCACGAGGAGGGCGCGGGCACCACCCACACGTCCACCGCTCCCCGCCCACCGGCGCCCACCTCGACGGGAACCCCCAGCGCCAGCAGGCGACCCAGCCACGCCCAGCACCCGGCCAGGGAGGCGCTGAGGCGGGCCCCTGGCCTCGGCGAGAAAACCGGTAACGTCCGTGCGCGCGAATGCTTGGCGGTCAGGACGATCCGCCGCAGAGGACCCGCGTAATCCCCTCATGGCCAGAGCGCGTAGCGTCGCGCGCGCGCCCTCGATGAGCGTCGTGGCCGGCTCGACCCGCGAGACGCCGACATGAGGGGCACAGGACTCGTCCCAGGCGCGACTATCCCGCGCATTGCACGGGAAGGATCGCCCTGATCAACCTCGCGCAAGAGTGCGATGACCGCGCGCACCCACCACGACACCTACCCCGCGTAGCGCGCAGACGTCCGCGGATCGAGGCGTCTGCCACAGCGCGCCCGAGCGGATCAGGACCCAGGCTTGCCCGCGTCATCGGCGCCCGTAATGACGATTTGACGAGGAGGACGCCTGGCGCTCATCGTCTCACGCGGATCGGCAGCGACACGTTCGACGGCAAACCACCCAGGGGAAGGGTGATCGAGCTGGTCGTCGGAGCTCCTGCTTCGCGCACGACGAGGGCCAGGCCCGTCGAGGTCGTCCACGAGCTCATCAATGACGGTTCCCCGCTCGAGACTCACCTGGGTCAGGGATCGCACCGCCTGCGGGCGTCCCGCGGGGCCGCGTTCGACGACGCCCACCCATGCGCTGGAATCGGCTCCGTGAATCACGAGCGCGCGCCCCATCCGGCGAGATACGCACGGCGAATATCGCCCGCGCCCTCAGACCCGACGCTCACGGGGGAAGACGCCATCCGCTCCCACCCGCGACCGAGACAGAGGCCGCCGAGGTCGAGGCGCCCACACCCAGCCGAAACGATCAATGGAGGGGCCTGCAGGCGCGGTGCCGAATAAACGCCACGGATGTACCCTGCTCGCTGCGCGTACACCCCGTCGGCGCTACCCACGCGATGAGCGACGGATCCACCGGCGACGCTGTCGGAGAGGAAGCCCCTGACACCGAGGCGAGCATCGTCATCGTCGTACCCTGAGACGATCCCCACCCCTGTCCGGCCCGGCACCGACGAGAGTGTCGAGGGAACATGGGCTCAGCAGGAGGGGGCGGACGCTTCCGCTGTCTCGCTGGACAGCGACACGCTCACCTGGGACACGTCTGTTGCCCGTGTGAGCGTGCGCGTCAGCTCCCCATGCCAGGCTTTCGCGGCCGCCCTCGCTCTGCGGGCATGACGGCGTTGAGTTCGACGCGCGACTCCATCACTGACGTCGACGCCGTGGAGGGGATCGTCGTGCCCGCGGGGATCGCGTTCTGCGGTGACGGGAAAGCGAGGGTCTGGCTGGGCCCGGCGACGAGGCCAGCCAGCAGATACGAGGCGAGGCGACGCGAGGGATACCACTGGGGATCCGCGACCAGGTCGGAGCCTTCCTGGGTCGGGAAGTAGAGGTTGACGAGCGAGTACGAGGTCGTGAAAGCCGCGCGACCCATGAGGACCATGTTGTCGGGCGCGTTGATACGCCACTCGTCCATCTTCACGCACCAGCGTGAACGTGCGAGGCCGTGGATGCATCGACGCGCGTGAGCACACCCGGAGGAATCGACGCTGGCCACACCGAGCACCGAGACCGTCACATCGACCTGCGAGGCTGTCTCGGAGCCGGCGGTATGGCGGGCGTGGTGTCGGTGTCGTACAGAGGATCTCCGTCTCCGGCTGCCAGGTGCGAGCGGAGGAAGCACTCAGGAAGAGGCGGGCGGTCGCAAAGTCGTCCTGCGGTCCGGCCGCGCACGCCAGGAGGAAATCATCGACGAGGGTCGCCGCATCGGAGCCGTCAGCGGGCCCCTCCGCCGAAAAACTGGACGCCACTGCCGTCGCGGGAGGATACGTCGAAGGGAGCCGGAGCCGACGACCGGGCAGGGACGCAGCCCGCGAGAATCAAGCACGCGAGCGCAACGAGGACGAGGGAGCGTTTCATCCGGCCTCCCACAGGACGAGGGGGCGGCTGGCGACTCTCGCCGACTCGCTTGGGCAGTGTCATCCGAAGGACGCCCTTTCCCGGCTCGCCGCACGCCCGCAGGCGCCCGCCGTGGATGGCGACATCTTCCGTCGCGATCGCGAGGCCGAGGCCGGTGCCTCGGTCGTGCGCGCTCGAGCGGTGTCCGCACGATAGAAGCGATCGAAAACGTGGTCGGCGACCTCCTGGGTCATTCCCACACCGCGATCGCGCACGCGGCAGGCCACGTCCGTCTCGGTGGCCGCCACGGTGATCGTCACCGTCGTGCCGTCCGCGTGCTCGATCGCGCTGACAACGAGGTTGCGGATCACGCGTTCAATGCGGCGCTCATCGATCTCTGCACCAGCTCGCACCGGAGCCACGATCTCAACCGTGACGCCCTGGCGCTGCGCGAGATCAGCGCACGCTTCGACGACGCGGGTCACGATGGGGCGCAGGTCACGTTCCTCTGCATCCAGCAGCGCGCCTGCGGCGTCGTATCGCGAGATTTCCAGCAGGTCGGCAAGCATCTGCCCATGCGTTCGGTCTGCTCACGCAGGAGCCTGCGGACCGGCGAGTGCGCGGGCAGCTCGTCGCGGTTATCCCACACGACGTCCTCGGCCATGCGGATCGTCGTCAGCGGCGTGCGCAGCTCTGGGACACGTCGGAGACGAAGCGCTGCTGTAGCTGATGAGCTCTGTCGTAGCGCGAGATGGTGTCCTGCAGCGAGACGTCATCGCGTTGAATGCGCGTCCCAAGTCCGCCATCTCGTCATCGCCGTGCACGTCAACGCGCACATCCAGGTCGCCCTCGAGGCCTTCGTCGCCGCCTGGGCGGTCACGCGAACCGGCAGGAGCAGGCGATGGAGGAGCGCAAACACGCCGATCGGCAGGGCGACGATGACCGGCAGGGAGTGACAGGAGCAGAACCCGCAGAACGACATCGACCCGCTTGGTCGGCGGACAGCGAATACAGAATGTAGAGCTCGTGCGTGCCCGCTCGGGGCAGCTGAACCTGGGTGCCGACGAGGATCCCCTGGCTCTTCCTGCTGTCGCTCGAACGGATGGCCACCGACCGCCACCGCGCCCTCCCCTCAGCACCGCCGCGCGCGGATCTGCGCTGTCACGAGGCTCGCGCATCTGCTCATCCTCAATCTGGTTGATGCGCAGCGAGGCCGCGAGTGCCTCGAGCGCAGCAGCGCCACATTGGTCGCACCGCGCCCTGCCGCCGAGGCCTTGAGCGAGGCCAGCGCCCGCGCGCGGACTCCTGCACCTGAGCGGGAGATGAAGCTGTCGACGACGAAAAACGGACTGAGCTGAGGGAGAACTGCAGGGACGTCGTCGGCTAAGATCGCATCCCTGCGCGTCTCGAACATGGACGTGCGCAGCTGGGAGGCGATGATGACACCCGCGAGACGAGAACAATTACGAGGACCGCGAGCGTAATCGCGACCGCGAGCCGAGCCGACAGGGAGTGACGATGGGCGGGCGATATGCGAGGACGCGAGAAAGCCCCACGGCCTCGACGACGTAATAACGCCCACGAGGCGTTTGAGCGCGTCCCTGCCTCCCGCGCCTGCACGGTATCCCACCCCTGCGGACAGTCACAACGAGCTCGGGCGTTCGGGTCACGCTCGATCTTCGAGCGCAGACGCTGCACGTGAACGTTCACGAGCTGCGTGTCGGCCGCGTGACGGTAGCCCCACACCCTGTTCGAGGAGCTCTTCACGCGAAAAAGACCTTCCAGGGCGCGCGAGCCAGCGTCACCAGGAGGTCGGAAATTCGAGGGGCGTCAGAGCGATGACATGCCCCCTCGCTTCACAACGTGACCGGCCACGTCGATGGACAGGTCCTGCAACGTGAGCCCTCGTCCACCTGGTGTCCTCGCGTCCGCGCAAACGAGCGCACGCGGCCACGAGCCCTTGGGTTTGAAGGGCTTGGCACGTAGTCGTCTGCTCCGGCCTCCAGTCCCGTGACGACGTCAGACGTGTCGGAACGAGCGGTCAACATAACGATCGGCGCATCCGAGATACGTCGAATCGCACGACACGTCAAAGCCGTCCATGCCTGGCAGCATCACGTCCAGCAGGACGAGGTCGGGGTGGCCTTCTTGAATTGAGCCAGCGCCTGGGATCCATCGGGCACAAAAAGACGACGTCGAAGCCCCTCATTCTGCAGGATCAATCCCGATCATCTCGGCTAGGGCGACGTCGTCGTCGACGACGAGGATGCGCGAACTCATGTCACGATAGTGTCACGAAATCGCAACGAACGCAGAAGACTCGCGCATCAACGACCCAATTTCTGTCCTGGACAAGGTTTCACGCGACGGCCACGTATGGCAGGATTGGTCACAGACCGACACCATCAACATGGAGGTATCGAATGAGCACCCCGTGGACTGCTCCCCGATCTGTCGAACCCGTATCAGCTCACTGGGCACAGTGCCAGGGGCAGCGGGGCGGCCAGGCGTATGGCTCTCAATCCCCTACGGCGGCCAGCAGGGTTACGGGCGCAGCAAGCACATGGGCGCAGCAAGGGCTATGGCGGGCAGCCCGGGCTACGGGCGCAGCAGGGCTACGGGGCGCAGCAAGGTCATGGCGGGCAGCCCGGCTACGGGGCGCAGCAGGGCTACGGCGGCCAGCCCGGCTACGGCGGTCAGCCCGGCCACGGCGGTCAGCAAGCATACGGGGCCAGCCTGGGTACGGCGGTCAGCCCGGCTACGGGCGCAGCAGGCTACGCCTGCAGCCCGGCGCCCGGCCACAGCGTGAACACCAACCAGTGGGGATGGGAGGCCGCCCGGCATCATCCCTCCGTCCGCTCGATCGGCGACCCTGATGAGCGGTTCTTTGCGGCGATCCGCCGTAATCCGAAGATTCTCTCGGCTTCACCATGGCGGTCATGGCGGTCGTCTCCTCATCTCCATGGTGACTGCATTCCTCCCGGACCGCGCTCGGGTCGGCGGCCAGTTCAAACGACCCTCAGGCGCAGCTGGCGGGAACGGAGTGATTTCGGCTGTCCTACTGCTGACCAGCCTGGCATCCAGGCGTGCAGACACTCGTCGATGGTTGCGGGCACCACCATCATCATGGCATGCTGGCGACCACGGTGTCGCAGATGATGATTGGCAACAAGGTGACCCTCTCGCAGGCCTGGGCGATGACTAAGCTCGTCTGGGTGCCTTGATCGGCATGTTCATCGTGACCGGCATTGTCACGGCCATCCCGGTGATTATCTGGGGCCTCCTCATGGTCGCATTCTTCTCTCGTCTACGCCGCCGACGACTCGACCGGTGGGATCCTCCCAGGCATCGGACTCTTCCTTTTTCCCTCCTGCCGTCGCCGCGTTCATTTCCTGAACATCGTCTGCTTTCGCTTCCGTCATCACGGTGCTTGAGGAGATCGGACCGATCGCGTCCATGAAGCGCTCAGAACCTGAGCAAGGGCCACTTCGGCCGACGCTTGACGAATCTTCCTCATCACGTTCGTCGCCGGTTTTATCGCCGGTCATCGGCGGTTTCATCGGTGGTAATACCGAGTCACCGCGTTCGCCATGGCGGACAACGGGACCGGTTCAACGACTCTTGTGGCGATCACAACGGGTCTGACCCACCTTCGCCAGCGGCCCCGCCGCGCCGCTCACCGCCACCTACGAGACGCTCATGGCGTACGCGGACCCGCGTATCCGCAGGAGAACTGCGGCGGTCCCTCATGCAGGCGAGCGTCCAGCCCCAGTGAGTCCCATGCTCAGCTGTGAGGTTCCGCTGACGCCCGACCAGGGCGAGGCTCGTGACTCGCTCCTCAAAGAGCTTGCCAGGCGAACATGCGAGATCCGTGGCCCGATCGTCGGCTTCGGTGAAGAATTGATCGACGATTTCTTCCGGCTCGTCGTCGAAGGCCAGGGCACCCCACCGATCCGCTGATCCTGGCGATTCTGGCGATCATCGATCGCGGCCTGGTCATTGTGCTCATCCTCAACCCGATCTTTCGCCTGGCGAAACGACGCAAAGTCGGGCCTCGTCTTCGAGGAGGAGACCAGCGCCGCAGGTTCAGGCATCCTCGACGAGCGTGGCGCGCTCAGGATTGGAACCTGGCGTACGTGGGCCTACCGTCTCATGGTTCTGGGCCTCGATGACCACGACGTCGTTTCTCCACCTGGCCTGACCGCCCGCGAGGCCGCCGACGCAGCGACCCGGGTCGCCCCTGGCCTCGCCCCCGCAGCTCTCGCATACGCTGAGTCCTTCGACAAGGTTTCGCATGGTCGCGCCGCGATCTCGCGCGACGAGGTGGACGCGCTGCGGCCTTTACCCGGTCCTCCTCGACCTGTAGCTACGCGAAGCGACGAGTCATGAAGTCCCGGCAGGTCGCAACCGTCACTCCCACGGCGCGCGAGCGTTTTCGGCGGCGCGTCCGATGCTCCTTCTATTGCGGTCACGCGATCGCTCTGATCGGTTCGGCCTTCCAGCCAGATGGGGTACAACAACGCGCCCGTTGGCATTCGCGCACAGCACGGCGATGGCGCCCGCGCGCTCGCTCAGGTGCTCGGCGACCACGGTGTCCGTGCGCGAAGTCGGGCGAAGGGCGCATCCGAGGTGGGCGATGACACGACCTCGTCGTCATTTTTCCCGCATCGGATGAGTGATCGTCGCCAAGGCGATCGAGACTCGGGCGAACGTTGTCGCGTCGGACTCGAGGAAGAATACGATTCGTCGGCTCCCCCACCGGCGGGCTGCGCGCGAAGCGCACCGGCACAGCTACATGTCGTGACGGCTCAGGTGCAACCCGAAACGGCGATCGCGCGCGCGCAGTCGCTGACATCCCCGCTACGCGGTTTCTGGCAGCTCGAGCGGCGCAACGGCTGGCGCTTTGCTTCCCGGGATGACGACCTCACGCATACGCCGAGAAGGTCGAATCCGGCGTTTCCGGATCATTGCCCGATTCGCTGCGCCTGCGAAACCGCGCGATCACCGACGAGGGCAACGCGCCTCGCGATCAACGCGATCGCGCACCTCCAAGGTCGCCTGGTACCGCCACAGGCGACAGACACCCTCGCCACGGGAAAAGACGATAGCGCCGAGGCCCCCCACTGCAACTCCGCGTTCCTCACGATCGCGTGCTCACTGCTGCATTCGCCCGAGGCAGGCGCCTGGGTCCCCTGACCGGAGAATTCCTCATTGAGGTTCCTGCCTCTGAAACCATCATCGGTAAAGGCCCGTCTCATGCGCTCTCAACGCGCTACGAGCACGCCGCCACGCGCACATGCAGCGCGAGCGCCACACGCATCGCGACCGCACTGGGCATCGCCCACACCGGCGACCGCGAGGCTCTGACCTGCGCGATTGAGCAACGAGGCCTGCTCACGTCGCGCTCGACCGCCGTCTTCTCAGGGGCCCTCCCCCACGTCCGGAGAAGGAACCGATCCGCCTCGCCCACGACCTCGACGCTCTCGAAAAGGAGATCCGCCACGATCAGCCTCGATTCCCCGGCCCCTCGTCCAACGAGCGTGCTCCCAGACCCGGCCGCGCCCCCGAGGGTGCGCCCCGCCAGTTCCGGCGCCTGGCGGCTCCAGGCGTCTACGCGCCCCAGGGTGAGCTGCCCGCGCAGGGTGCCCCGCCCTCGTACGCGCCGACTGCTCCCTTCTTCAGGGGCCATCGCCCCAGGTGCGCTTAGCAGGCCACCTCCTATTCCGCGCCCGCACTGGCGAAGGCTGGTCGGACGTTCGCTGAGCGAGGCCGAGCGGCGCACGCAGGAGTCCCTCTCGGCCTCAAGGCGGAGATAAAGCTGTCGTCGGCCAGGATGGTGCCATCACCGGCCTCGATCTGCCGCTCCTTGTCGCCGGTGGTCACGCGCTGAGGGCGTGCCCCGGTGTGCTAAGACGCTGCTCGTCCGCACGCTCGCCCGAGCCCTCGACGTCGACATGGCGCGATCCAGTTCACCCTCGACCCTCATGCCCGCAGACATCACGGGATCCATGGTGGGATGCGGTCAGTCCGAGTTCGTGTTCCGTAGGCCCTGTTTTCACGAACCTGCTGCTCGCCGACGAAATCAACCGCACTCCCTAGACGCAGTCGGCGCGCTGGAATCGATGGAGGAGCACACGGTCTCGATCGACGGCGCCACGCGCATCGCTGCCGGACCCCTTCATGGTCGATCGCCACCCAGAACCCGGTCGAGTACGAGGCACCTACCCGCCGCCTGAGGCCCAGCTGGACCGTTTCCTCCTCAAGCTCGAGCCCCTGCCTTCGCGCGAGGCCGAGATCGACATCATTGCCCGCCACCAGGCCGGGCTTCAACCCGATGTCTCTGGCGGAGGCCGGCATCCGGCCCGTGGCGGGTGCCGCCGATATCCACGCCGCACACGAGGCTGCCTCGCGCATCGAGGTCGCCCCCGCAGTCATGGCCTACCTGGTGGACCTGTGCCGCGCGACGCGTACGTCCGCCGCCGTGCGTGTGGGTGTGTCTCCGCGTGGCGCGACCGCGCTGCTGCGCACCTCTCGCGTGTGGGCGTTCCTCCAGGGACGAGGCTCGTCACCCCCGACGACGTCAAGACGATGGCCCCTGTGACCCCTCGCATCACTGACTGGGTCTGCGCGCCGAGGCCAACCTCGAAGGCGGACGCCACCGACGTCATCACCGGCGTCCTCGCGGCCACCCCGTCCCTCGCTGAGGACCCCGTGGTAGCTCTCGGCGCGCAGCGCGCTCCTCGTCCTGGTGGGCCTTATCCCGCTCGCCTTCGCCCCATCCCGCGGCTTCGCGTGGATGTGGTGCGGCATCATCGTGCTCGTCTGTTTGTTGGACGCCCTGGCCGCCCCCTCGCCTCGGACCCTGCGTCATGAGCCGCGAGGTCACCGGCCCGATCCGCGCAGACCAGACGCGCGAGGTCTCGCTGCGCCTGACGAACACGACCAAGCGCCAGATGGTCCTCGACGTGCGCGACGCGTGGCCCCTCGTTGCGCTCAGTCGCCGTCCTCCGGCGCGGTGCGCGTGCCCCGAAGTCCGCCGAGAAGGTCACGACGCTTCCCGTCCCCCACGAGGCGAGGAACGCGCCAGCGATGTCGTCACGATTCGCTCCTGGGGTCCCCTGCACCTGGGGCGCGCGCCAGGTATCGACCGGTGCGCCCCTGACCCTGTCGGTGCTGCCCGGAGTTCAAAGGCGCGGGTGCTCCTGCCCTCGCGCTTGGCCCGTCTCCCACAGAACTCGAAAGGCACGACGCCGACGACGCTGCGCGCGCAGGCACCGAGTTTGACTCGCTGCGCGCGTACGTCGTGAGATGACGACCCCGCGACATCGACTGGCGCGCGTCCGCCCGCTCCACCGAGCCTGATGGTGCGCCAGTGGCGTCCTGAACGCGACCGCCACGTCGTCATCGTCGTGGACTGCGGCCGCGCATCCTCCGCGCGCTGCTCGGCGCCCCTGAGAACGAGTGAGTTGACTCGATCGCGCTGTGCCGCGCACCGCGCCTCGATTCCCTCGATCGAGACCACCCTGCTCCCTGGCGGCACCGCGCTCGATCGCGCAGCGACAAGGTCCACGTCGTAGCCATCGATTCGCGCGCGCGCCCGCGTCTCCGGCGTGCGCGGTGCCAAGATCATCGAGACGCCTCGCGCACGCGTTCACCGACTCTGAATCCGCGCCTGACGTCACCGACTGGTCGAGGGCAGCCGACGCTGTTGAGGATCTGTGCGTCACTCGGCGTTCGTTGTCATCGCCACGAAGATCCCGCCCGCCGGGCTGAAACCGAGTTCACTGACAGGCTGGCGCCTCGATGAAACGCCATACGGTGCTCTATCGCACCGGCGACTCGACCCGACGACGATCCAGCCCGCAACTGGGCGCGAGACGCTGACGCGGTATTCCTGGCGATGCCTCGGCCGCGCTCGCCGGAGCGTTCCGACGCCGTGAGGTGCTGCGGACGCGCGCCTCGAGTGCCTCGACGCCGCAGGCTCGGCGGGTCTGCTGCCCGCCCGCACGGCCGACCGCCACATCGAGCTGAAGAAGAGCGGACGCCTGCAGTCCGCGAGGGGCGGTGTCAGCCCGCGACCGGCTGGTAGTACCCGGCGTCGATGCCGACGTCGGCGTCCTGCCCGCCTGGTGCGCCCCTGCGGCGACCGAGGATCAGGGCGTACGCACACGGCTGCGGTCATCGCCACCCCCAGGGCGCGATCTCGGACGGCGTCGGGCAGCTGCGAGGGCGTCACGAACCTTCTTCGAGCACACCTTGAGCCGCGAGGAGATACAGGCGCAGCCCACTCACCGCGTCGGCGTTGCGCGCGGCCACGCCCACCGCCTGGTAGCGCGCTGCCGCCCGGGGACGAGGAGGTGCCCAGAAGACCCTCAGGCGCCGCTGCGATCGAGATGAAGACACGGCGTGGCGTTCGGGCAGCGTGCGTGGCAGGATAAAACGGAAGAAGCGCCAGGGCGCGCGCAGACGGTCGCTGGGTGGCTCCGCCACCCAACGTTCGTCGCGCTGGTCCACAGGATCTTCAGCGGGCACACGCGGTCACGCCTCGGTCACCACGCCTCCGCAGTGGGCGATCCACGCGTTGTCGCCACGGCCACACGGACAGTCCGAATCTGCATTCGTATCCTGGCAGGCACCGACGGTCACCGTTCGCGTACGGCGCAGCTGCTCGGGCGCGCCCAGCTGGTTCATCGCGTCCGGGTGCGCAGACCAGTAGTGACCTCACGAGAGCAAGCGCGACGGACACGAGCATGACGCCCGCACCGTCACCCAGCGAATCTGATACAGGGCGTGGGTAACGACACCTTGAGCGTGCGATCACGGTTCCGTTGATGCCCGCTGTTCCGCCAGGGCGCCTGCGAGCTGCCGACAGGATGCGTGAGAGTCCGCGATGACGTCGATCGGGCTGGTCGTGCGTACGCGCGCCAGGGTCGGTCGGCAGATCGGTAGAGCCGATCGAGCCTGTCGATCTGCTCACCCGTCAGAAAGCGCGGGTACGCGTCAGTTCCTCGAGGCGTTTCCACCCGCTCTTCCGCTCACCCGCGCAGCACATCGATGTCCATTG